>Ga0098042_1000581_pt1 | contig 14204 bp, 14 predicted proteins | sample 9_EtaG_FD_75066 | JGI IMG/M metagenome (GOLD analysis project Ga0098042, IMG submission 75066) | Marine viral communities from the Subarctic Pacific Ocean - 9_ETSP_OMZ_AT15188 metaG | ecosystem: Environmental > Aquatic > Marine > Oceanic | place: Pacific Ocean | collected 2015-01-10
TACTACTCTTAATAATCCAACTGAAAGTGGTTTGAATGTAACTATTACACCAAAATATAATACTAGTAAAATACTTCTTATGATGTCAATATCACTTAGAGGTGATGGTAGTAATGCTTATGTAAATGCATTAATCAAAAGAGACAGTACATTGATTGATTTGCTGGGTGGTTCTCAGTCTAATGATGGTGTGATGGATTATGCGATTAATTTTACTGGTGGAAGGTTTCACGGTCAATTTTTAGATTCGCCTGCAACTACTAGTGCAACAACTTATAAGTTTTGTTTTACAAGATACGGTGGTTCTGGAACTGCATATTTTAACAATAATGGTTCTAATTTATCACACAGTTCAATGGTTGCTATGGAGATCGCACAATGAGTACTTTATTCGTAAACAATCTAAACACTGCAAGTGGTTCAAATATTACACTTGCATCTGGTAAAACCTTAGACGCTTCTGGGGGTACAATTGTTCCTTCTACTAATCAAATTATTCAAGTTTTTGAGAAGGAGTTCTCTAATGCAACAGCAACAACCTCTGGTTCTTTTGTTGACTGTAATGGTGCTAGTATTACATTTGCGCCAAAATATAGTAACAGTTTATTAATTTTTCACGGACACTTTCAAGCAAGATATGACCACAATACTTCAGCAGGCGGCGCTTATAATTGGAATTGGAATGGTAGTAATGTAAATTCACAGGGCAATTATCAAATGTATGATGATGGAAGTGGAAATCGTTATAGAATGGTAGGTCTTTATGGTTCTATTACAGCAGGAACAACAAGTAGTGCAACAATAAAACTTCAACAAGCGGCTTATAATGGGTGTACTTTATGGACAAACTGGAACGGCACTCATACATCTGGGTTTATGGTCATGGAAGTCGCACAGTAAAATGATTAAACAGGAGAAAAAATAATGGCAACAGTATCAGATGCACTAAGTGCTCTTGGTGTCAAGGAATGGGTTCTTAGGGGCGAACCAACAAACGCAGACGAATTTGGAGCAATGTTCCGTAAAATAACAGGAGCAACTGAAGATGGTGCTGCAATTGAATCAGATAACTCTTCTGATTGGGGTGTTACTTGGGATCAAGTAAATACCAAAAAGCAAGAATTAACAGCGGCAGAACCAATGAAAGAACTTCGTGCAGAAAGAGACAGATTGATTGCTGCAACTGATTGGTGGGCAAGTTCAGACTTGACTATGAACAAAGAACAAACTGATTACAGAAAAGCACTTCGTGATATCACAAAAGAGTATAAATCTTTGGATGATGTTAAGTGGCCTGAAGTACCAAATTGGTAATGAGATGTCTAATCAGACTGAAATTCTAGATAGTGTTCTTGGTATTACAGATGTTGTAGAAACAACTACTAGAGAAGTAACACCACCCAAACCAGTTCTTGTTCCAACAACAACTGGAACTGATGAAGATGTAGATAATGATTATAAATATCAGAGAGAAAACTTTTATAATCTGATAGAAAGAGGACAGGATGCAATTGATGGTATTCTAGACCTTGCAAGAGAATCAGAACATCCTCGTAGTTATGAGGTGGCTGGAAACTTAATAAAACAGGTTGCAGAAGTAACAGAGAAACTTGGAGATTTGCAGACTAAGATGAAGAAACTTAAAGAAGTTCCTAACTCTGCACCACAAAATGTAACGAATGCATTGTTTGTAGGAAGTACTGCCGAACTGCAAAAGATGTTAAAAGGGAAAAATTAAAATGCCATTGACACGAATCAAACAAACTGCAATTGGTGCTGATGCAATTACTACAGCGAAACTGGATGATACAGCCGGTGGTTTGACACTGCCAGGCGTACAATATGTTCATGTTCCAGTAGGTACAACTGCACAACGTCCTTCAAGTCCAGCAAACGGACATTTAAGATATAATACACAATTTGCAAGACTAGAACAATATGCCGGTGGACAATGGCAGGCTATCGACTCTCCCCCAGCAATTACAACTTTAGCGTATTCTGGTTCTAATACTGCAACTGATCCAGCAGGTGGAGAAACAATCACAATTACAGGATCAAATTTTCAAGCAGGTGGAACAGTTACAATTGGTGGAACTGCCGCAACCTCTATTTCAATAGTATCATCATCAACAGTTACATTTGTAACTCCAGCAAAAACTGCTGGTGATTATAATGTAGTATTCACAAATACAAATGGACTTTCAGCAAATTTCGTCAATGGAATTTCATACAATGGAACACCGGCGTTTTCAACTGCCGCTGGTAACTTAGGAAGTCTAATTGAAGATGACGCAATGTCAACAATTACTATTGTTGCCGCAGAACCAGATTCTGGAACACTTGCATTTTCTGTCACATCTGGAGCATTACCAACTGGTGTATCTTTAGGTTCTGCAAATGGACAACTAACTGGAACACCAAATACAAATGTAACTACTAATACAACCTTTAACTTTACTGTTACTGCAACTGATGATGAAAACCAAACAAATGCTCGTGCATTTAATCTCATCGTTCTTCGTCCTATATATGCAACTCAAATTAGTAAGAGTTTGTTGATGACAGCAGCCTTGAGTACTAAATTAAGTAGAACACCATCAAGTGCTAGCAACAGAAAAACGTGGACTTGGAGTGGTTGGATAAAACGAGACAATGAAGGTGGCGCTGTTCCTTTTTCTTCTTACCAAGATGCAGATGATTATTTTAATATTCAAATTACAGGTTCAAATACACTTCAAGTTATAGATAGGGTTACTGGAAACTATCCTTTGCTCTACAACTCAACCCAACTTTTTAAGGATGCAACGGCGTGGCAACATCTAGTGGTTGCAGTTGATACAACCCAAGCAACAAACACAAACAGAGTAAAGATATATCTTAATGGCGAACAAATAACTGCCTGGGCTTCTCAAACTCATCCAAGTCAAAACCACGATACTCATGTAAACAAGGCGCAATCTCATATTATAGGGGAAAGAGGTAATGCTTCACAAAAATTTGATGGCTCTATTTCAGATGTCCATTTTATTGACGGTCAGGCATTGACACCTACCTCGTTTGGAGAAAGTGTTAATGATGTTTGGGTGCCTAAAACCTTTTCTGGAACATATGGCACTAATGGATTTAAATTAACTTTTGCAGATAGTAGTAATTTAGGAGATGACACAAGCGGTAACACAAATGATTTTACAGCAACTAATTTAAACCCTCGTAATTCAATTATTGATAGCCCTACAGTAAATTTTGCAACTCTTAATTATTACGATAGAAGAAACGGTGTAACTCTCCAAAATTTGAAGAACACACACCCAAGCGGCAATTCAACTGTAACATCAACAATGGGATTACCTTCAGGCAAGTGGTATTGGGAAGTAATCTGTCCTACCAATACTGCTCCCTATATTGGGGTACAAAGGGTTGGTGAAGCAAGAACTGGTTATTCACTCGGAGGTACAGCCGTAAATAGGGTTGGGGATATATATTCTAATAACTCAGACAAATTAATAAACGGCACAGCGGCTTGGAATGCAAATGATGTTATTGGTGTTGCCTATGATGCAGATAATGATAGAATACAATGGTCAGTAAATGGACAATGGTATACTGCTAATGCTTCAAGCGCCTCAACTACAACCATTTCTAATGTAGCAGCAGGAACTGGTGCATTTGATCTTAGTCATCCCGGCACTGCTAGTGGTGGATTATATGCCTCTACTGGAAAAATAACACTTGTTCCTTACTTTGGAACTTCAACTGCTGGCACTGTGATGACAGTTAACTTTGGACAAAATCCAAGTTTTTATGGCGCCATAACTGCTGGAACAGAAACAGATGATAATGGAAACGGTTTATTCAAATATCCGCCTCCTTCTGGTTACTTAGCGTGCTGTTCTAAAAATGTTGCAGACGATACAGATATTGATGTTCGTAAGGATGTTCGTCCAGATGATAACTTTAAGTGTATTACATGGACAGGCACAGGTTCAGCAAGAGATCTTGTTGTAGGTTTCAAGCCTGATTTGGTTTGGACAAAAGACAGAAATGGTACTTATAATGCTGGGTTTATTGATAGTTTGAGAGGCCCAACCAAATTTCTTACGACAACTACTAATGCCGCAGAAGGTACATATGTTAATGGTTTAACGTCATTTAATTCAGATGGTTTTTCATGGGGAACAGATGCCAGTACAAACTATGGTAATCTTAGTGGAAGAGAATATGTTGGGTGGTGTTGGAAAGCAGGTGGCGCTCCTACTGCAACAAATGTTGCTGCCGCTGGTGCAGTTCCTACCTCTGGTTCAGTTATGATTGATGGTGTTGCATCTACCTCTGCACTTGCTGGAACTCTGGCAGTAAAAGAGTTAAGTGCAAATACAAAAGCAGGATTTAGTATGATGCGTTGGACAGGTGACAATGCTGATAGAACTATTGCTCATGGTTTGAACGAAAAAGTAGAATTCTTTATGACTAAAAGTTTAACTCAAACACGAAATTGGCAAGGTTTTCACAAGAATATCTCAGCAGGATACATATTATATTGGGATTACGATTACGGACAAAATAACTCTGGTAGCACTTACTTTCAAGGCGGTTATCAAGACAATTTGAATACTAATACGACAATACCATTAAGTTCATACATTACTGGTAATAATATAGATATGATGGGATATGCATGGCACAGTGTGCCTGGATTTAGTGATATCGGTTATTATTCTGGCAATAACTCCGCTGATGGGCCTACGCTCAATTTTGGTTTCAAACCAGCATTTGTGATGATGACAAAAGTGGGTGGCGGTTCTGGTAATGGTAGTAAGTGGCATATATTTGATAATGCAAGAGATCCAGTAAATAATGCAACCCAATATGCATTGTATGCTGATGTTCCAGATGGTGATGGTGTAGGAAGTGCTGCGTCTACCGCTCATATTCACTTTACAGCGAATGGATTTAAGATTATCAATAATCCTAGTGGTGGTATTAATCAGTCAGATGTGTATATTTACATGGCGTTTGCAGCCGATCCTTTCAAGTATACTGAGGCGGTATAATTCTTAGAATATTATGTTATGCAGAATGTTGAACACTATCTTGGAAACCCACTACTAAAGAAATCTAATGTTCCTGTCAATTGGACTAAGGAACAAATTCTTGAATATCAAAAGTGTATGGAAAATCCCATATACTTTATCAAGAACTACATCAAGATTGTATCTCTTGATGAAGGCCTTGTTCCTTTTAAACTATATGACTTCCAAGAAGATATTGTAGACACAATTCACGACAATCGTTTTACTATATGTAAGATGCCAAGACAGTCTGGTAAGTCTACGACTATGGTATCTTATATTCTTCACTACGTTCTTTTCAATCCTAACATGAATGTTGCAATCCTAGCAAACAAGGCCTCGACTGCAAGAGATATTCTTGGTAGACTGCAACTCGCATACGAGAATCTTCCTAAGTGGTTACAACAAGGAGTGGTTTCTTGGAATAAGGGTTCGGTAGACTTAGAGAATGGTAGTAGGGTGGTTGCATCCTCTACATCTTCATCTGCTGTTCGTGGTGGTTCTTACAACATGATATTCTTGGACGAATTTGCATTCGTTCCAACAAACGTGGCAGAGGACTTTTTCAGTTCTGTGTATCCCACAATCTCATCTGGTAAATCTACAAAGGTTATTATTGTATCTACACCTAACGGTATGAATCTTTTCTACAAGTTATGGGTAGATGCAGAGAATAAAAGAAACTCATATAATATCATAGATGTTCACTGGAGTCAAGTGCCAGGCCGTGATGAGAAGTGGCGAACAGAGACTATTGCAAACACTTCAGAGGAACAGTTCAGAAGAGAGTTCGACTGTGAGTTCTTGGGTTCTGCAAACACACTTATCAATCCCTCAAAGATTAAGACTATGGCGTTTCACAATCCTATTCAGTCAAACGCTGGATTAGATATGTATGAAAAACCAAGAGAGAGTGCAACATACGTTCTTGTGGCTGACGTTGCAAGAGGAACTAATAATGATTACTCTGCATTTATTATGTTTGATGTATCTACAGTTCCCTATAAAATTGTTGCAAAATATCGTAACAACGAAATCAAACCCCTACTATTTCCTAACATAATTCACGATGTTGCAAAAGCATATAACGAGGCATATACTCTAATTGAGGTAAATGATATTGGTGAACAAGTTGCAACTGCACTACAGTTTGACTTGGAGTATGAGAACCTTATTATGGCAAGTATGCGTGGTCGGGCAGGACAAGTCGTTGGGGGTGGCTTCTCAGGGGGTAAAGCACAACTTGGGGTAAGAACAACAAAGGCTGTAAAAAAACTAGGATGTTCTAATCTTAAACAGATTGTGGAGACAGATAAACTAATTATTACAGACTATGACTTAATTAATGAATTCTCTACCTTTATTCTTAAAGGACAATCGTATGAAGCAGAGGAAGGACACACAGATGACCTTGCAATGTGTTGTGTATTGTTCTCTTGGTTGGTAGAACAAACTTACTTTAAAGAGTTGACAGATGATGATATTCGTGCTAGAATGTTCCAAGAACAACAACACCAACTAGAACAGGACATGGCACCATTTGGATTTATTGATGATGGACTAGGAGATGGAGGCCCAACTATGGTTGATGAGTATGGAACACGATGGAGTCCAGTTGTTCGTTCCTATGATTCTGATTGGTAGAAAACATTAAAACCCTACATAATATCAATAATATCATTATCTAATTTTAGAAAACAATTTGCACAGACAACCTTTGATTTGCTGATATATTCGTTTACTTCAGTTCTAGATTGTTCATTCAAACCTTTTCTTTTAGTAAGAGAACGAATTTTCCTCTCGTGAGGATAAAATTGGAGACAGGCAGTTTCAGATTCCCCACAGTAACCACAGACTTTATTACCAAGATATTCGTTTACCCATATCTTGCGAGCCCTGTAGTTGCGTTGAGAAACTTTTTTAATAGTTTCTTTGTATTTCTGATAGTGTTCTGACATAGAATTATTTATGTGCAAACAACCTATAAAAAATAAGTGTAGAGTGTGTTTTTTATAAATATTGACGTAAGTTTGGAAACTTTATATTAATGAACCCATAAGGAGAAAAGAAGATGGCATTTCAAGTATCGCCTGGCGTTCTAGTCAAAGAGATTGATTTGACCAATATTGTTCCAGCAGTATCCACCTCTATAGGTGCGATGGCAGGTAATTTCAGTAAAGGCCCTGTCGGAGTCGTTACTGCAATTAGTTCGGAACAAGAATTGGCAGCAAACTTTGGCACACCTGACTCAGATAATTTTGAGACATGGTATACAGCCGCCAACTTTTTACAGTATGGCAACGCATTAAGAGTAGTAAGAGCCGAGATGGCTGGTATGAAAAATGCGGCTGTCGGAACTGCTGTATTAATTAAAAATGACGAGGATTATGAGGACAACTATTTCAATAATGGAGCAGGTGCTGCTTCTCAAGGAGAGTGGGTTGCAAAATCTCCTGGCCTTGAAGGTAACTCCCTCGGCGTATCAGTCTGTGCAAGTGCAACAGGCTTTGAAGAAACATTTAGTGGAAACGCTGGTACACTCGGCGTAACTACAGGAACACCTGCCGCTGGTGCAACAGTTGTTGGTATCGACAACGGTGGTGGTTCTGCCGGTGCTGGTGGAGCAAAGTTCAATGTCGGTGACATTGTTCACTTCCAAGAAGCAGATGGAACAGAGTATGAAATTACTCTAATTCAAACCGATAATATTCACATTAGACAACTAGATAACCCTAACGGTGGTGGACTTAAATCTGCCTTGGCTGCGGCAACAAATGTTCGCAGACGTTGGAAATTCTATGACCAAGTAGATGCAGCCCCAGGCACATCAACATTTGGTGCAAGTAAAAATGTAACTAATGATGAAGTTCATGTTGTTGTTTATGACACAACTGGATTAATCAGTGGTTCTAAATACGGTACTGCTGGTGGTAGAACTGGTTCTGTTCTTGAAATATACGCATTTGTGTCTCAGGCATCTGATGCCAGAACTGCACAAGGTGGAACTAACTATTATGTGAACGTAGTTAATAACGGTTCACAATATGTTAGATGGACAGATCACGATGCATCATTGAGTGATGCAGGCGAATCTACTACTGCTGCAATCGCAGGCTCAAGTGCCACATATGCATCTGGTACTGGTAAAGCAGGTATTGTTACATCAACACTTTCTGGTGGTGTACAAACAACAAGCAACCCAGCAAAACCAAGTGTAGGTGAACTGGATACTGCATATCAGTTCTTTGCAGACTCAGCAACAGTTGACATCAACCTCGTAATGGCAGGCGAATGTCCAACTGGAGGCTCAAACGGAACTGCACACGCAACTAACATAATCGACCTTTGCGAAGCAAGAAAAGATTGTGTTGCATTCATCTCTCCTCGTAGAGAAGATGTTGTTAGTGTTACCAGTGCAATTACACAGACATCCAATGTAAAAGCATTCTTTGATGGACTTTCAAGTTCTTCATATGCAGTGTTTGATAGTGGATACAAATATATCTACGACAGATATAATGACGTATTCCGTTATGTGCCATTGAATGGTGACATTGCTGGTGTATGTGCGAATACTGACCAAGTTGCAGACGCATGGTTCTCACCTGCCGGACTAAACAGAGGACAGATTCGTGGTGCAGTTAAACTTGCATTCAACCCAAACAAGGCTCAAAGAGACATTCTTTACCCTGCCAGAATTAACCCAGTTATCTCTGAGGCAGGACAGGGAACATTCCTCTTTGGTGACAAGACAGCCCTCGCAAGACCTTCTGCATTTGACAGAATTAACGTGCGTAGATTGTTCCTTGTTCTTGAGAAGGCAATTGCAAACGCAGCCAAGTTCCAACTCTTTGAATTCAACGATGACTTCACAAGAGCACAATTTAAGAACTTGATTGAACCTTTCTTGAGAGATGTTCAAGGTAGAAGAGGTATCACAGACTTTAAAGTAATCTGTGATGAAACAAATAACACAGGTGAAGTAATCGACAGAAACGAGTTTATTGGTGATATCTACATCAAGCCAGCACGTTCTATCAACTTCATCACACTGAACTTCATAGCAGTACGAACTGGTGTTGAGTTTTCAGAGATAGCAGGATAAGGAGAGGATAAATGGCAACTATAGATCAATTTAAAGCTCAACTTATCGGTGGTGGTGCAAGAGCAAACCAATTCAGAGTTATTCTGAATACACCGCCAGGCATTGCAACTGGTTTACCATTGGGAACTTCATCGTTCTTCATTAAGGCAGCAAGTTTGCCTGGCCAGACAATCCCTGAGATTACTGTAAACTTCAGAGGTAGACAATTGTTCCTCGCTGGTGACAGAACATTTGAAACATGGACAACCACAGTCCTTAACGATACTGATTTCGCAATCAGGAACGGTATGGAAAGATGGATGAATGGTATCAATGACCTTGATACTAATACTGGTGTTACTAATGTTACTGATTATACTGCCGATATGGTAGTACAGCAACTCGACAGAGATGACACTGTTCTAAAACAGTACACTCTAACTAGTTGTTGGCCACAGGCACTTGCTCCAATCGAACTGAGCATGGACACAGTAAGTGACATTGAAACCTTTGATATTACTTGGCGATATACGTCATTTAATGCCGGCGTATAATCTAGTTTTACAAACCGACTAAATAGTTGGGTAAAATTAGGAGTATTATAGTATGGCGGAACTCTTTGGTTTCAGAATTACACGAGCAGACAAAGGGAGCAGTGATGGTTTCACTGCTCCTGCAGCTGATGATGGCACCCTTGATATTGTATCAGGTGGTGGCCATTATGCATCTGTGCTTGACATGGATGGGCGTGATAAAAATGAACTTGACTTAATAAGAAGATATCGTGATATTGCACAACAACCAGAATGTGACGGTGCAATTGAAGATATCGCAAACGAAGCGATTGTCTCTGACGAAAGAGATAAATCAGTTTCACTCTCCCTTGACAGACTAGACCTTTCCAGAAATATCAAGGCAAAAATTCGTGAAGAATTTGATGAAGTTTTGCGTCTGATGGATTTCAATGCAAAAGGACATGATATTTTTAGAAGATGGTATGTAGATGGACGTATCTATTATCATAAGGTAATTGATACAAAGGCTCCACGAAAGGGTATTAAAGAATTACGTTACATTGACCCTCGTAAGATTAAGAAGGTCAGAGAACAGAGAAAAGAAAAAGATCCAAAGACAGGTTTGGATTTAGTAAAGAGTATTGATGATTACTATCTTTACAATGAAAAAGGTATGGATCAAAATACTGGAACGACTTCTGGTATAAAGATTACAGCAGACTCAGTTGCGTACTGTCCTTCTGGTGTAGTTGATATGCACAGAGGTACAGTAATTTCATATCTAAACAAAGCAATTAAACCTGTCAATCAGTTGCGTATGATTGAAGATGCACTAGTTATCTATCGTATCTCTCGTGCGCCTGAAAGACGTATCTTCTACATTGATGTTGGTAACTTACCTAAAGTAAAAGCAGAGGCGTATCTAAAAGATGTTATGAATCGTTATCGTAACAAATTAGTTTACGATGCAAAGACAGGTGAGATTCGTGACGATAGAAATCATATGTCTATGTTGGAAGATTTTTGGCTTCCTCGTAGAGAAGGTGGTAGAGGTACAGAAATCACAACCTTGCCTGGCGGTTCAAACCTTGGTGAGATTGATGATATCAAATACTTCCAAAACAAACTTTATCGTTCATTAAATGTTCCTATCTCAAGACTTGAGGCAGAGAACTCATTCTCTATTGGACGTTCTGATAACATTACTCGTGACGAACTGAAGTTTACAAAGTTCGTACAGAAACTTCGTAAGAAGTTTTCAGTATTGTTTATGGACATTCTAAAAACACAGTTGGTTCTCAAAGGTGTTATTGCAGTAGAAGAATGGGATACGATGAAAGAGCATATCCAGTTTGACTTTATGCAAGATGGACACTTCACGGAACTAAAGAATGCAGAAATTCTACAGAACCGTTTAGATATGTTAGGCCAGATTGAAAGTTACGTTGGTACTTACTTCTCTAAAGAGTATGTACGCAAAAATGTTCTTCGGATGAATGATGAAGAGATTGAAGATATTGAAAACCAAATGAAAGATGAAGAAGGTGGTGAAATGGGTGGAGATGACGATGGTATGTTCGCTCACAATGACCCCTCAAAAGGAGATAAATGATGGATTCAGTAAAAGACTTTGTTAGTGCGATTGGTGACGGTGACAACCTTTCAGCAGAAACACATTTCAATAGTGCGCTTGCAGCCAAAGTTGGTGACGCATTAGAAACAAAAAGACAGGAAGTTGCAAAAACATTTGTAACTCACCATGTACCAGAGGTAGAAGATAGTGAGTAAATCTTTTTCTCAGTTCGCACAAGAACTACCAGAAAAGGACGAGCATAAGAAGTCTAGGGAGTATAAAAAACTATCCCCTAAACTACAAGACGCCGTTGACGCTATTTTCAAGGAGATGGAGTCTAAACCCTCAGATTTCCTAAATACTTTTGACAAAACTATAAATAATGTTTCAAAGAAGTTTAAAGTTCCGCCAAAGAAACTGATGGACTATTTTGAAGCAGAAGTATTATCAATTTAGGAAGAGTAACATGAAAATAATCGGAGCAGAAGAAGCACTGGCCACTGGAGCAACTAAGGGTAAAACCGCTACTGCACATTATGTATTCAATAATGGTTCTAAGGCGGCGGTTACAATTAGAAACGCTGCAGATGATGGCGATACAGGCTCAATAAGAATTAATGCAAACTCTGGTGTTATTATCCATACAGATATTGGGGTTGGAATGCGTGGAGCATCCGATTTTAAAATCACTCCAATAGTTTCGGCGGGGTTCTAACATGAAACTTATTGCAGAACAGATACAAGACGTAGAATACATCCTTGAAGAAAAAGAGGATGGTAAAAAAGATATGAAGATTCGTGGAATCTTCATGCAGGCCGACCAGAAAAATAGAAATGGTCGTGTCTATCCAATGGGCGTACTTACTAAAGAAGTCGCTCGTTATAATAAAGAATTTGTTGCTGAAGGTCGTGCATTTGGGGAACTTGGACACCCTGAAGGCCCAACAGTCAATCTTGACAGGGTTTCGCACATGATCACAAAACTGGAAGCGAATGGAAAGAACTTCGTTGGTGAGGCAAAATTGCTCTCTACTCCGATGGGGGAAATTGCGAAAGCACTAATCAAAGACGGTGGTAAACTTGGTGTCTCTTCTAGAGGCATGGGTTCACTAGAAAACAAAGGTGGTGCGAATTATGTGAAAGACGATTTTTATCTCGCCACTGCGGCAGATATTGTTGCAGACCCTTCTGCACCTCAAGCCTTCGTTGAAGGTATTATGGAAGGTAAAGAGTGGGTTTGGGATAATGGATTGTTGAAAGAGGTAGAGATTGCAAAAATCAAAGACAGGATTAATGAGGGTGTTAGAAGGAAACAATCTAAGGTTTCCGCTCTAGAATTCGCAAAATTCTTGTCGAAACTTTAATTATTATAAATATGTAAAGATAACAAAACTCAAGGAGAAATCCCAATGTCAGAACTAGACAAGACAATTGAGGAACTAGAAGCGGAAGTTCAGAGTGAGCTCGATGAGGCTGCTCAGGATGCCCCTAAAAAGGGTGCCGCAAAAGGTGAATCAATGGATAAAGTAGAGGGTGAAGTCCAAGACCTCGGCGGTGCCGGTGAAGAGTCATCAGAAGCAGAATCAGGTTCAGCAAAAGCTGGAGATAAGATGAAGAAGGCGACTGACGCTCAAACCAAAGGTGCAAAAGATGCCGGTGGTGCAGACACACCAACTAAAATCAAAGAGCCTCTTGCTGCTGAAACCGAAATTGAACATGACGGTGAGGAGTTAGAGGAAATGGCCATGACTAAAGAAATGATGAAGTCTGAAATGATGAAAAAAATGGAAGGCATGAAAGCAAAAGAACTCAAGGCCATGTATAACAAGATGGAGATGATGGGTAAAGAAGAGGAAGAAGAAAAAACCGAATCAAAGGTTGAAGAATCTACTCTTGATGAGCGCATCGCTTCTGTAGATGTATCTGATGACGTTTCTGCTCTTACACAAGATGAGGAACTTTCTGAAGAATTTAAAACTAAGGCTGCAACAGTTTTTGAAGCTGCCGTTAAATCTAAACTTCGTTCTGAAGTCGAAAGAATTGAACAGGATAAAGTTCAAGAAGTCGCTGAAGAAATCAATAGAATTCAAGATGAGTTGACTGAAAAAGTTGACAACTACATGAACTATGTTGTAGAAGAGTGGATGAAAGAAAACGAAATCGCAATCGAGCGTGGCTTGAAAGGCGAAATCGCAGAGGACTTTATCTCTGGACTCAAGGCTCTGTTTGAAGAGCATTATGTTGATGTTCCAGATGAGAAGTACGACATTCTTGGTCAACAGTCTGAGAAGATTGATGAACTTGAAGCAAAACTCAACGAACAAATTGAAAAGAGTGCTGAGTTGAAAAAGTCACATGACGTTCTTGTTCGTGAGAGAGTATTTACTGAATGCGCTTCTGACCTCGCAGATACAGAGGTAGAAAAATTTAAGTCTCTTGCAGAAGAGGTAGATTTTTCAAATGAAGAGTCTTTCAAAGAAAAACTCGACCAGCTCAAGGAAAGTTATTTCCCTAAAGCAACAACTGTCGCTGAATCTGTGGACAGTGCTTCGGAAGAAGGACAGTCCTACGATACAACTGGTGCAATGTCCACTTACATGGCTGCAATCAGTAAAAATGTAAAGCGGACAAAAAACTAATCAAAAGTTAGTTTTTTATAAATATTATAAGAAAACTCAATAAGGAGAAACTAAAATGTTCAAAACAGAACATCTACAGGAAAAGTGGCAGCCAGTCCTAGAGCATAACGATCTTCCAGAGATCAAAGACTCTTATCGTAAGGCTGTAACCACAGTAATCCTAGAAAACCAAGAAAAAGCTCTCAATGAGGACAGAGGTTTCCTCGGCGAAGCAGCTCCAGTTAACTCAACTGGTGGTGGAGTTGATAATTGGGATCCGATCCTAATTTCACTCGTAAGACGGGCAATGCCTAACCTCATCGCATATGATATTGCTGGTGTTCA
>Ga0098042_1000588_pt1 | contig 14153 bp, 16 predicted proteins | sample 9_EtaG_FD_75066 | JGI IMG/M metagenome (GOLD analysis project Ga0098042, IMG submission 75066) | Marine viral communities from the Subarctic Pacific Ocean - 9_ETSP_OMZ_AT15188 metaG | ecosystem: Environmental > Aquatic > Marine > Oceanic | place: Pacific Ocean | collected 2015-01-10
GCTCCTCTTACAGCATCACATAACTGATGCCAATCTCCCTGTGATCTATTTTTTATCCATAGCCAATCAGGTTGAAATCCGACACCTGTTATATCTCTATCACTTGAATCATTACCTGTATAAAGCAAAGTATTAAAATGATTATTGGGTAGCAGTATTGTTGGGTCGGGTAAGTTTGCTGAACATAATGCTTTTGCTCCAGTAGGAACTGCATATTTAAAGTCTCCTTTTCCATTTGCATCTGCATTGCCACCAGCAGTTATTTGTCCAGAAAATGTACTATCTTGTCCAAAATTTGCTTGAATTGTGACACTTGTACCGCCATCACTTGATGAAAGAATAAATGTAGCAAAGCCATCATTTCCTCCAGTATCAGTTGTAAAAAAAGAATCTCCTAAGGTTATTCCAGAAGTAGGGTTTGACTCGTCAAAATTACCTGATCCATCTGCCCATTGTCCGTTTTTTGAAAAATAAACTACAGGAGTGCCAGCGTCCATATCTAAATAAACACCAACAACATCATATTGTGCAATAGACGATCCATAAGTAGCTATTGTCTCAGAACCAGCAGTCCTATAAACGGCTTTTCCATCATTTCTACGAACATAAGCATATCTTGTGTTATTTACTGTTGGACTTAATTGCTGATAAGCTCCAACTCCAATAAAACCTGCAGAAGAAGAATCTTTATGCATAAATTCTGCATACCATTTACCTGTATTAACTAACATGGGAGCAAATGCTTGCCTATTTAAATTTCTTCCTGAGTTAGTTGATCCTGATGTAAATTGTAAATTACCTTCTGCAAAACCAGCACCACTTTCAAATGGTGTACCCATCATCTGAGCAGTTGCAAAATTATTAGTAGGACTATCTTTTACAGCATCACCAGTTGCAAAGTTATTTGGTGTGAAGTTGTTGCCGTTACCGCTTGAATCTTTGCCAAGTGTTGTTGCAGTCGTTCCAGAATTATCTGCAAATTTTAAATAAAATCCATTTGTACCAAAAGTTAATCCTGATGTATCAATAGGATTCCATTGACCTGTCTCTGCGTTTGTTTCTCCAAAAGATGATGGTGTCAGTTGTTGTCCATCAATAAAATTAAACTCTGCCATGTAACCATCAAAATGAAATCTTTGATTGCTACCTTCTGTACCTATAGCGTGTAATAAAGAACCAGTATTTATTTTTACATCTAAATTTTGAGAAGGATATGTTGCAGTACTAAAACTTGTAATTTGTGAACCATTCAAATATATTTTTACTCGATTACTTTCTGTGCTTTGTGTTGTATCTAAAGCAATAACTAAATGATACCAAGCGGAGGGATCTCTTAAGAGTTGAGTTGTTTGAAATTGTATTCTATAGCTATTTAAAAAATCATAAAAAGCAAGTTTATGATCACTTTGAATTTCAATTACTGATACTGATGTGCCTGACGTATAGACACCAAATACCATTGTTCTGTCTATTGATCCTCTTTTTAACCAAGTGCTTATTGTCCAAGTTTTTCTATTGCCATCGCTACTAGGTGTTCTATTTAATCGTGGAGAATCATCACTATTGAACCTTAAACTACGATCTACCGTAAAGGCACTATCAGCAGTCCCAGAAGCCCCGATTCTTATTGCATCATAAAAACCCATTATTTAACATCCAATGAAACTGCACAATGAATAACATTACTGGACAGAATAATGTAATCAATCCGATCTGTCAGCCCTGCCCCCGTCGTTAGTGTTGGTGCTGTTCCGCCTACAAATTTAAACGCTGCGTTAAATGAAGCTGTTCTAGACCCGGTTCCATCTTGTGTAATAAATATCGAACCAGCTTGACCTACTACCTGATTACTAGGTGCTGCAAAAGTTCTGTTACCACCGAGTGTCACTGAATGATGACAGGCTGTAGCCATGTCTATTGTTATTGTCGCCCCATCTGATAATGCTGTAATATTTGCTGCAGCTCCTCCTGTGAGTGAAATGCCTCCACTAGCTGTTTCTATCTTTTTTGTATTATCGTGATATAGCTCTACTGCTCCATTTTCGTAAAAACCTGCTAATGTTTCATTTGTAGCGCTATTTTGAAAAATAATTGCATCACTAGCAGCTAATACTAAATTTCCTGTACCTACATCTTGAATATAAGAAGCAGACCCATTGTGAAAAATTTGTAGGTCACTACCTGTTCCAAAAGTTGCCTTTGCGTCATCAGCAAACTCAAGAGCATTTTCCGACCTGTCAAAAACAACATCACGACCAGCAGTAGCACCATCAAAAGTTACATCTTCGTTAAAAGTCGTTACACCATTTAAAGTCGAAGTGCCAGAAACATCAATATTTCCATTTAAATCAACATTACCATCGTGAACTGCTCCGTCATCTGTTACTGTTCCTGTGACGTTTAATCCTGTTGAACTTATATTTGCTCTTACAGAACCGCCTGTTGCTATATCTAAATTATTTGCAGCGCTAGAAAATATACCAGTATCAAGATCATCACGAAAACCTAAAGCGGGGGCGCTTGCAGAACCATCTTCAAGAGTTAATGTTCCATCTAATTGGAAAAGAGTAACCCATCCATTGTTTGCGCTATTTCTAATTTTTAAAACGTTTTCGTTTGTATCAGCCCACCATTGATAAGCGTATTTTGTGGAAGGTTCAGATGATGATGAATTATTACTTACAATTGCAGCTAATACGTTGTTTATGTCAGCCCGGACGTTGGCGCCGGTTGAGTTGTCGATGACGTAATCATGTACCGGAGGCATAATTTGAGTCTATTTTTTCTTTTAGGTTATCATAATTTTAAGACCCGCGCCCAAAACCAACGGCGGTATAACTAAATGTTTTATCTTGAACAGCATTTCCAGCATTTAAAAATTTAATATTAAAACCACTACCAGAAATATTTGTAATTTCAAACCTATCTGTCCCACCAAGATCATTTGCTGTTATACCAATACTTGGCAACTGTGTGCCTGCCGCAACACTTGTTCCAGCTTGTCCTGTGAAAAAGGTCTGATCAAATGTAATGTTAAGACCAGATGATGATGTGCCTGAAGAAATATTTGATCTTTGCTCCGTTCTTCTTTCAAGTTCTGCTGTATATCCAAGTTGATCTATTTCTATACTTTGCGCAGGGTCGTTTGTTGTAAGTTCTGCTCTAAATTTAAAACCTCTTGCAACAAAAGTTCCATTTGCTAAAGGTTGAAAAGATGAAAAAGTTGCGGATCCGCTTGAAGGGTCATCATCTGTTGTTGCGACAAGTAAACGCGCATTTACATCAAATGCTGTTGCAGCGTCAAAGTTTGTCCATGTATCAATATTTGCTGTTCTACTATCAATTAAATCTGCGGGATAAAAACCTTGTGTAACCATATGTCGCTTAAGCTTAAGCGGTTGTTTTCCTCCTAAATCAAGAACATTTGCAAAATCATAAGTGCCACCTGTTTGATCTACAGCACCTAAAAAGTCTAAATTTCCAATCAAATCAAAATCGCTGACAGTATCTAAGGTAGTAGTCGAACCAAGAACAAGTCCATTAACTTCATCACTAAAAAAACAATCAGACTTTGCACCCGCAAAAGGAGGTGAATCAGTATCTTCTCTATCTTGAATGACTGTAAGTTTTGGTAAAGGATCAGGCGAGGTAACAATAATTGATGCTTCTCCATCACTAAGGCGTCCGCCATCATCGCGGAATTTGAGAATTACTTCTCCGTCAATAGCAGGGATTAAACTTTCACTTACAGAGCCCGGTAGTGCAGGGATAAGGTCAACTGAATTTGTAAAAGTACCAGAACCATTCGTCAGATTGCTGTGTCTGACTACAATATTACCTCCATGAGTCACATCAACGTCCGTTGCTTTATCGAATCTAATTCTTACAAACTGATCGTTTACAGGTTCAACAGTTAAATTTGTAACATCTTGAGGAACAGCAGTTTTACCGACAGCTTCAAAAGTTAAATTATTAGAAGTTGCCGAAAGTTGTCCGAGTACGTTATAGCTGAAAACTTGAAATTCATATGTTCCTAGTTGACTATTCATTATTTGAAAATCAGGTCTTGAAACTTTTTCAGATACAAAGTTTCCATTTTCATATCTGTAGTTAACTTGATATTCAATAACTCCTGTTATTGGTTGCCAACTTAAAAATATTTTTGATACAGCCTGATTATTAATTGGAACTATTGTTTCAACGGCTGAAAGGTTAGAGGGCGGCGGCTGTAAATCATTTAATTTTGAAACTGTTCTTGTAGGTAATGTTGCGCCGTCTTCAATAAATGCGTATTTTTCATTTATGTAAGATAAAGCTGTAATCGTATAATTTGTTGAATCTGTTTCTTCAACTGTTATTACTCTAAATTTTTGCGCTTCAACTGTTGAATTTTGAATTAAATATATTGTGTTTGCGTTTGGTGTCTGTGAAAATGCCGAAGAAACAGTTACAACGCCGTTTGTAATATCAGAAATATCTTTTGTTTCAACTGTGCCATCAGGCAAAATTAAAGATAATGTGGGGCTGTTGGTTGTTGGTAAATCTGTATTTTCTGTGTCGTCAACTGTAACAACTGTTGTTGAAGTAACACTTGCAAGCCTTCCTGAACGCCTTACACCCGCGCGAACTGGGTCATTGATTTCTATAACAGCGCCCGGCCTACACATCAAGCCGCCTTCCATTGATGTCGTAAACGTCACAAGTTCAGATTCATTTGCTTCCGAAAAAGCAATTGCTTTTGCCAATCTTGACGCTTGACCTCGTGATGTACACGCGAAACCTTTTACTTGCTTAACAACAGTTCCAATCTTTGCTGAAAGTGTGGTATTTTCAAAAACCTCATAATCTATTTCTTGCGAATCCATATTGTAATAACTGACCGATATTACTGAATGTCTTTGTTTCAGACTTGAGCCTGAATAATTAAAACCATCGCTTGAAATATTGGCAAGTGAGAAGAGAAAGGAGGAATCTTTGGGGGAATCTTGGGCTAATAATATTGAACCTGTTGACCATATCGGCATACAACGCATTACGCCCGAAAGTTCATTTATTAAATCAAAAGCTGAACTTGAAGATTGAATATTTACATTACAAGAAAATCTTGCTTCTTGACTGCCGAAGCCATCATCAACAAGGGTGTTTGCAAATTTTGATGCGGTTACAAAAGAAAATAAATCAAGGTTTGCATCTGCAATATGCGTTCCGAATCCGTACCTTTCAGTAGTAAGCAAATCTAATAACACCATCGCAGGGCATGAACACCAAACCGCAGCGCCCATAACACCGTTAAATATATAGCCATCAGGGTAAACAATTCGACCTGTTGCAGAATCTACAGTCGGCGTACCAGAACTAGAAGCGCCAGCACCCGGAATCCTTACTTTGATACCTCGAATACGGAATTTCCTGCGTGGAATTGAACTGAACTGTTGAGAATCAAGTCTTATCGCGTTATAAGCTGAGTTTGCATAAATATTCGCATCGTCAATAATTTCTGCAAAACTAGCAAATTGAAAAGAATCAATCAAAGAAGAATCTGTTGAATCTGCTGTAATTCTTGAAACTCTTATATCGACAGGGAAAGACCCTGTAACTTTTACTGAATAATCTTTTTGATAAGCATCAGCGGTGCGGCCTGTAACTGTATCTGTAATAACGTCTGTAAAACCGCCGCTATTATATTGAACAGAAACTTTTAATTGAACAGAAGAGCCTAATAAATCGCCTTCTGTTGTTGCTTTTTGTATTTGTGGAAAGCTAACAGTTACTTTTATTCGATCAACATTTGTATTTGTAATCTGTCTTGTAACTGGCGAAGAAGCTGTAACAGTAACACCGACAGGCGTGATTGAAGAAGAACTTTCAATTCCATCAACTTTTGTTTGGTTTGCAGTTCCGAAACGCGGTGTAAAACTTACATTTTGAAAATTAAAATCTGTATCTGCGGGGCTTGATGAATTTGCTGATGCTTTTAAAACAGGGGTATCGTTTAAAAAAACATCTTTTAAATACGCATTTTTATAAGCTGTTGTTGTCCTATCTGTTAAACCTTCCTTTGAAGCGGTTGCAGAGCCTTCAATCTCTCCTTCTGATATAAGATCAAGGAAAGTTGCAAATTGCTTACTGTGTAAGGTGTCAGGGGTTCTTGTCGGTTGTCTTGGTGTAGGTGGTGGTGGAGATCCGCCAGAACCACGAATAACTTTTCTTTTATCAGTCATGCTTGAACTTGCTCCGTATCAACACCGCCAGAAATCACCACTGATCCTGTGAAGATTTCTCCATATACAATCGGGACTGGCGTTCCAGCCCTGCTTGTTTGTTGCGTCCCTGAAAAGCTGAACGATAAACGTGGATCTTGTTCGCTAGAAAATTCAGGTGTTTTTGGTGTTGGAAACAGCATCCCACTAACACCACTAAGAACTAACCCCGTGCCGATAAGGCCAAGAGCCGCTGAACCATAAGCACCCGCCGCATATAAACCTGTTGCACCGATTAAACCACCACCACCAGCCAGACCCGCACTAGAACCGCTAGCAAAAAGTCCAGCACCCATTGGCGTAAATGATAAACCGATTAAGGCCACTCCAAGAAGCACCTTTCCGAAATTACCCCCCGAACCTGAAATAACAGGTACAAAAGATATATCTGATTTACCAATAGGATCGTGAAGCTCGTTTTCACCAATTTCGTCATTATTAGCAATAACCTTATAATATCGAGTCGCCATATGTTTTTCTAATTCTGGAAAATTATTTATTAAAAAACTAACCGCTTCCGCTACGTTTGCAACATTAATATCTTCAAATTCTTTATGGCCGATTTCTTTGGCTAATTCTCCATACAGTTTAATTTTACGAAGCATAACGCAACCTCTTTCCTGTACATTTTAACAACCAAGGGTTGTATGGTTCTTTACAACTTAGTCTATCTCTAAAATGATGCAAAACATCACCATCTAAAAAAATCGCCACATGATTCAAACCAGTTCCGCCAACCGACATAAATAATAAATCATTATTTTTTAATTTTTCATCTTTTCTTAATTCACGGAATCCTGTCCGCCAAGCGCAGCGATCAAACATCGGGTCGGCTTCAAATTCTTCAGGGGTCATCGGTCTTTCCCAATCTCGTAATTCTATATTTAATTTTTCTTTGTAATATCTGCGAACTAATGACCAACAATCAGAAATGCCCCAAACCCACGGCTGACCAATTATTTCTGGCTTATATCCTGTCGGCTCACAAAAACCCCATTGTTCAGTTTTAGGGTTGACGATATGCCAAGGCAAATTTGATTGCTCACAACTTACTTTATCAGCTTCTGAAGCTACAGGCGGTGTTATCGGGTGCGAATGTATTATTGCAATTATTTCTCCAAGTAAGTCTGCCGCAACATAATCTTCGGGATTCATTATGAAACATTGATGTGATGTAAGAGCTAAATTTTGACAGGGATAATATTTTTCTTTTCCGCGAATATTTAATAATAAACCGCAAGATTCTTTCGGGTCTTGTTCCTTTGCGTGAGCAAGTGCCTGATCCTTCCAAGTCATCCCGAAACTAACCCGATGGATGGAAATTCTGATCGAGTACATTGACGTTTTGGCGCTCGAACTCCCGCCATATCAAAAACAGCCGCAAGTTCAAAAGAAACAACAGTTCTGTTTTCTGCCGCTTTTCTATCAATTAAAAAAATTTCTTGTTTACCTTCCGCTGTCGGGTCTGGGGTTCCATATGGATTTACGTTGCTTGGAAAATTTGCAGCATCAAGAAATCTTGCTTTTGTTCTAATCCTTTTAACAGTTGCGCCTGTTAAATCATTCCCCGCTGTAAGTGCATTAACTTCAAGTAAAATTGCAGAAAGTGTTCCAAAAGCATTTGAAAATGTAAGGGTTGGACGCGGTAATTGCCCCTTACCATATTTAAAACCTTCTGCCTGAACAGGAAATCTTGTATAAGAATTACCTTGCCATATAATTTCGCCATTATCTTTTAAACTTGTTCCCGCGTGAAAACGATAAACTGTCGTTGCGCCGTGCAATGAATTATCAAGAGTTAAAGTAAAAAGTTCAATGACCGCTGACGGATTAACTTTCTGTAATTCACTTACAATTTTATCTGTACTCATGGTTCAAACACCTGTCTGAATGTTGCGCTGATTGACGCCCTATTATTGTAAGGAATAGATTTTGACCAAGTTTCACACACAAATAATTTTGCACCTGAAAGAGTAATTGAAACATTTCCACTATTTGTTCCACTCGATGCCGCTGTAACTGTAAAAGTGTTTGCATCTGCCGCTGTTGCAACTGTAAAAGAACCATCGGTTGCTGATCCTGAAGTATAGTCAATAGTCAAAACATCACCGATTGCAATTCCATGATTTGTAATTGAGATTGTTACTGTCGTTCCTGATTGTGAATATGTTCCTGTTTTAGTAAAGCCTTCGCCGGGCGGTGTAAATGTAAAACTATCTTGATCGTTTGCGCGGCTATCAAGAAACGCTTCGACAACATCGGCTTCTGTTTCGCTTAATTCAAAATTTACATTATAGATTTTCGGGTTTTGATTGCTTGCTAATCCAAAAAATATTCTTTGTTCAAATCCATCTGCAAACCTTACTGTGCGAACAGCGGGCGCAGATTTCTTTGAAAAACCTTGATATGTGGGTGTGACGCTTGGAAAGGTTGCCATTTATGCTAATAAACCTCCCGGTCTTTTTTGTTTTATTAATTCTGATTGTATCGCCGAAGCAAGAGCAACGCCAAGTTCTTTCCCGCGATTTTCGTTTGCATCTGATTGCATAGCGCTCGCATCTACATTTACATTAATATTATTAACAGTACCACCGCCGATTTTATTGTTTGGGATAATAGTACCGGCGGAACGAGGAACAAAGATCTCCGGCCCTCGCTCTCCTACAATTGAAGGCTTGCCTACGGGTGGCCTTCCTCCATTCGCAAACCCTAAAAATCCGCCTATTTTAGTTTTACCAAATAAACCAGTAAGCGCAGAATTAATTCCAATCCTTAACAAGGATGATGCTATATCATTAAGAATTGATCTTGCCGCTTCTCCAAGTGTTTTTGTTCCTTCGACAGCACTAGCTAAGGCATCAGTAATACCTGAACCAATATCTTCTCCTACTTTTTTAAAAGCATCATTTAATTTTTTTGCTTGTTCAGTATTTCTTTTAATAATTAATCCTTTAAGCTGTAAATCTCGATTTATTACCTGTAAATCTTTTAATTCTTGTAATTGATCTCCTGTATATTTTTCTTCTAAATCTGTAATTGCTTGTTTAAATTCTGTTTGAATTTTAGCTTCTTCCGACAATTGCGCTTCCACTTCGCTATTTCTTTCTAGAGCTTTATTTGTATCCTCTAAACTTTTAACGGCTGAAGCAAATTCTTTTGCAAGTTTTTCGGCATCTGCTTCTGCAAATCTTTTTTCTAACTGTTTTAGTTTTTTATTTGCATTTCCTAATTCAACAGTCATTGATGCAACTGTTGGTGTTAATCCGTTAAATTGTTCAGATAATACATCTATTACTGGATTTGCCTTTGCAATTTTTTCTTCTAATTTTTGAATAGTTTTTATTTGATCTAACATTTGCTTTTTAACGTCTGCTTTTGAGCCTTCCGCTAATGTTCTATTAAATTCTTTCTGAGCATTTATAACCTTTAAAATTTCAGTAGCTAACAGTCCAAATGCAATAACAGCTAAACCAATTCCAGTTTTTGCAAGTGCAATTTTAAAAGCATTTACAGCGATTGTTGCTTTTGTAACGCCACCCGCAACTAAGAAAGATTTTGCCGCAAGTCCTGTAAAACCAGTTGAAGCTAATGCTGATTGAATCGCCGCGGCCTGAAAAGATGCAGCCATTTGAATAACTTGCCCAATAACTAAAGGAGCAACAATTGATATGCCTTTTATGGCCGCAGCAATTCCTATAAATGTTAATGTAACCTGTCCCGCTTCGCTATCAACAAAACTTATAATTGCTTTAATTAATGCAGTAGTTTCTTTTGTTACTTTTAAAACAACAGGCAATAATTTTGATCCTAAAGTCATTTGCAATTCTTCAACAGCATTACTAAATTTTTTAAATACTTCTGCGGGCGAAGCAGCCATAATATCGCCAATTTTATCTGCGCCTTCTTCTGCTGATTTTGCCAACGCCCGTAAAACAATATCAGATTTAAGAAGCCCTTTTGATGCAAAATCTTTTAACTTACCCGCAGCAATGCCAGTTTCATCTGAAATCGCTTTTAATAGTTGAGGAACCTGTTCTGCAATACTTCTGAATTCATCGCCTTGTAAGCGTCCAGAACCTAAACCCTGCGCAAGTTGAGTAAATGCCGCGCTTGCTTCTGTTGCGTTTAATCCCGCTAATTTTGCAATTGTGTTAAAACCGATAAAAGTTGTCTCAATATCTTTTAAAGAAATTCCAAGAGGTCTTAATCTTGCAAATATATCTGTTACGCCTTTTGTTGCTTCAGTAATTGACAAATTAAATCTATCTTGCGCCTTTGCAACTAATTCTTGAGCCTGTGCAAATTCGCCAAATTCTGACGTCAAAACTTTCATTCTTAGCTGTAACGCCTGAAAATTTGAAGCCGTGCTGACAGCTTGCTTTGCAACTGCTGTTATAGCAACACCCGCAATTGCTGTTTTTAATGCTCCGAACGATTTTTGTAACCCTGTCGATTGTGCCTGTACGCCCTTTAACGCTCTAGTGGCCTGACTAGCATCAACTGTAAGTTTTACATTAGCCTGTGCCACAAATAAAAAAAGCCTTTATTATATATTACCTCCTATTTGCTTTTTGACGATTTAATTCTCTTTTTTCTCTTTCATTCTTAACTTCATAATATGCAGCCCAATATATTAGTTCTTCTTCTGTAATCAAAGAACGTAATTCTTTTATTGTTTTACCTAATTCTGTTGCGAGAAAAAATTCAAAATTTATCCAATTATCTCGCCTTATTATTTTTTTGCTGTATCAACATTTAATTGAATATCAAACATAAAAAGTTCGATTTCGTTTAAAACATTTTCTGGAAGTTCTCTTTGAAGGTTTGGCGCATCTGCGGGTGCAAATGCCTTTGACCCATCCTCCAATTCTGCATTTTTACAAAGAAGATAAGTTGATATTGTCAAAGCATCGTCTGTATTTGCGGCTGACTGTGCGCGAACTCGATCATCCCTTGTTAAAGGCTTAAAGTATAAATCGACAATTTTTTCCCCGTTTTTATTTTTAAATTCGTATTTTCTTCTGGCTGTCATCTGATCTTTATAAGATTCAGTTAACAAGTCGATAGTTCGTTTTTGCATTGGTTGATTAGTGGACTAATAAACCTAATGTATCAGATAGCGTTGGTAATGGTACCACTTGTTTGAAAACTGATATTTATTACTTGAACTTCGCCTAAATTTGCACCATATTCAGCGCCAGTAATAATGCCATCAAAACTTATTTTCTTTGCCGAAGTATCTCTATCAGGAAATAATTCAAATTTTGCATCCGCGTTGTCGCCTGTGGTTAATACATCATCAATAAATGTTGTATAGCCTGCGCCTGTTTCTGATGGATTATAAAGAAGTTCTGCTGAACCCTCGCCAGAAATTAAACCGCCGATATTTGTTTTAAATGTATCGCCTTGTTTTGTTGTTTCCATCGTGTCCTTTGTTATAGACAAAGACCAGTTTCTTGTTTGTCCAACGTCAGCTTCAGTTCCTCCAGCGTTTTCAAACATGATTTTTCCAACATCGCCCTTGATAGCCATAACAAAAAAAGAATCTATTTATAAATATATTAACTCTTATCTGACTTTTTTACATCTTTTTTTAATTTTTCTTGCTTTTCCATATATCGCCTGCAACGTCCATCCCAATATGCAGGGTCACGGCGACCCTTTACAGCTTCAATTGCATCAAGCATTTTTTCTGTAATTTCCATTAAAGTTCCTCGAAAATTTCAAAGGTCATCCGCAATTGTGTTTCAAATTGACCTTGTGGATTTGGGTTGTTAACGACCTCCGGCCCGATTGGGGCATCGAAGATCACACTTGAAACTGTAATTCGATTGTACAAATTCCGCAACCTTTTGCCGATTGTGTAGTTGTCGCCTGAACCTATTCCTTGCGGTGTAAAGATATTAAAAACAACAATTCCATTCACGCGGTTCAATCCGTCCGCATTTCCCTGCGTCAGATAATTACTTTCACCGAATGTTGTAAGGCATTGAACAAAGGTTGTTACAGCACTACTATCAAACGACATATTATGAAAAACAACAGGGATAGCGGGGCTACTTGCAAGTTCTGTCGCGACTCTTGCTTCTATTGTTGCCCTAACTGTATTTAAATCTATTGCGGCCATTATTTCCCCCTGATTTGGTTATATAAATCTTGAATTTCGTTTGCAAGTTCTTTTGCTAACAAATCAAGATGTCTTGCTTGTAATCCTTGTTTACTTCTATAAGTACCACCCCAAGAAGGCGGCAAACTTGTTCCAAACATAACAGGTTCAGCATATGGAACATTATTGTGTATATGATATTTTTTCTTAAAATTTTCTTTCCCTAATTGATAATTTAAAGTTTTCGGGGGTTTAACAACAGTTCCTTTTCCAGAAGATCCATATTGACCTTCTGGGGCGGGTGCGCCCCCTTCTGCGTTTTCTCCTATCTGCCAAGAAACCGCAAGCCTTCCTGAATCAACAGGCGATCCTTCTTTGACAATACGATCACCCGTCAATACGGCAACAGATAACAAAGTATTGATTTGTTCTTCTGAATAATCCCCAATCTGGTCGATGCGTATTTTTCTCATGTTCTTAAATAACAAACAAAAGTAAGTTTTTCATTAGCTAATTGATTTGTTTCGATTCTTATTATCGAATAAGTTACAGAATCAACAATAATTTTATCTTTGGTTGTCGGTGTAGAAGATAAACTTGCGGCAGCGATTTGAATTTTTTTATCATTTGCTTCAACTAATTCATTAACTTCCCGCAAATTAATATCTTCTAAAACACCCCTAATAGATGTATCTGTGTTTGTTTCTGCAATAACACCTGTCGTTGTATTATAAGAACCCACGGAAATACTTCTAAAAGTAATATCAGCAGAAAGTTTTTTATTAGTTAAAACCTTTTTAAGTGCTGAAGATATTCCCATTAGATTTTATAAGCGATACATGCGCCACTTGATAATGTGATGCTAGTGAATACACCATAAATTGTCTGACCCGCTAAAAAAGTTTCAGAATCAATTGAATTACCTGAATAATTATGTGAAGCCGTGTTGATCTGTGTATCTTCTTTAAAAAAAATACTTTTAAATCTGCCTGTATGTGCGGCTGTGTCTGTGATTAGCTCCCCGCCAAGTGTGTAATCTGGATCTGCGTTGTACATTGATTAACTCCTTTTGATTGAAATGTTACCCGGCCCACTAATCCGTAAGCCTGTGAAATAGCGTTCAAATAATGGCGGAACGCGATCTGCGCCAGTTGATCCGAAAAAGTTTGGCGTTACATTTACAGATCCGACTTGTACATTAGAGAAATCTTCAAGTCCACTTAATCCTAATCCATCCCGATTATTATTCAAATAAACAGCTAATATTGCCTGCGCTTTTTTTACTTGATCAGGAATTTCAGTATCTGTAAAATAATCTGTTGTTATACGGAAAGGAAATCCGACAGCATAAGTATTTACATAAGTGTCTGGTTTTCTAACTCCTGTTCGTGGCCATTGTAAAGCCTGTGTATCTGTTGCCCTTGCCCCTAAAAATCTTTCGCGGTCAATTCTAACTGCCGCCGTAAATAAAGCCCTATTTCTATAATCATCACTTGTTGAACCAGCAATCCACGCCGCTACGTCATCATCAACAATTAGCCCATCTACAATTGCATTTGCTTCTGTAAGTGTGATGTAACTATTTGCTGACGCGCTTCCCGCTGTTGCTGTTATGCTTATCGCCATTGTCGACCTTAGATTTTGATTTACGTTTTTTTGTTTTTGTAGGAATAGAAGCCACCGCAACGGCAGCTTCTTTTTCCCTTATTCGCTTAAAAGCAAACAATCCCATTTAACCCTTAATTATTTTGTAATTAAGAACAATGGCTTCACTTAATGAACCGCCA
>Ga0098042_1000589_pt1 | contig 14140 bp, 19 predicted proteins | sample 9_EtaG_FD_75066 | JGI IMG/M metagenome (GOLD analysis project Ga0098042, IMG submission 75066) | Marine viral communities from the Subarctic Pacific Ocean - 9_ETSP_OMZ_AT15188 metaG | ecosystem: Environmental > Aquatic > Marine > Oceanic | place: Pacific Ocean | collected 2015-01-10
TGAGTTCAGTGACCCTTATGAAATGATGAAGTATATGTGGCATCACTACATAGAAGATGATGTTAAAATTGCATGGACGGTGAAGAAGAATGATTGACACATACAAACCGAACATGAAAGACCTACAAACGCTGATTGTGCAGTTCACGGCTGAGCACGTGGAGGGACAACTGGACTACATCGGGCCGAACAAACCCGACGCGCCCTTCTTCAACAGGATGGCGAGGAGGATTCACGATGGGGATGGCATCGAGCCAATGCACTTGGTCGAGTGCGCTGAGCGACTGCACAAGTACAGGCTGACGCAACTGCCACACATCGGCAGCCTCGCTGGCTTTCCACCCAACACAGACTGGGGTGTGGTGCTCGACGTGCTGCGTGCCACTGGGGAGGAGGCCAAGAGGATACGCAGGGAGTATGAGGATAAGGTCAAGGCCACAATGGAGAATGCCAAGATAATTGACACACCTGCGTTCGTTGAGTTGGCTAAGTTCGCCCACGACAACCCCGACAAGTTCCCACCCAACTGGGCAATGGACGTGTACAACAAGCAGATTGATGCGGTTGTCGCAAAGAACGAGGCACTCAAGAACAAGGCGTTCCAAGTGGAGAGGTACGTGAGGAAGTACAACTACAAGGGCTACGACAGAGAGGACAAGCGAATCAAACTCACCCTGCCTGTGAGCAGGGACCAGTTCTTCCACAACACGGCGAAGGAGGTGTGCGGGTTCCCAGACTACATGTGGGACTGGGACTACTCGTGCTGGTCGTTGAAGGACAGCAAGGAGGCCATCGACAAACTCGTGCGTGGCTTCAACCTGCTGAAGTTGGACATGCCGTACAACTTCGACGCCCTGCTCAGGTTGAGGGGCGAGTCAGCCAGCCCGATTGTCGAGGACGAGTCCACGTATTACAGCGCCACGTTGCACAAGGGCGACGTCATGGTGAAGATACCTTACAAGGACTCGGCGCTTCGTGTGCAGGTCAAGGGCTTCGGTGCAAAGTGGAACAAGGATGCCAAGTCATGGGTCGTACCCATGAGCAAGATTGCGCTTGTGCAAGAGGCCATCAAGGACGACTGCCCTGTGCTGTGTGAGAACATCAGCGCCATACCCGAGGTGCACACCTACACCACCAAGAAGGCCGAGAGGGTTGCCATCAGCGATGTGGCTACGCTCGGTGATGACGACCCGAGGGTGAGGGAGATGGAGGCGAGGCTGTCCGAGGTGTTCCCACCCGGACACAAACTGTACCCGTTCCAGTACGTCGGCGTCAGGTTCGCTGAGTTGGCCGGTGGTCGTGCGCTCATCGGTGATGACATGGGACTGGGCAAGACGATGCAATCGCTTGGCTACGTGGCACTGCACCCCGAGCACCACCCTGCTCTCATCGTGTGCCCTGCCATCGTGAAGTACAACTGGTTGAACGAGACACAGAAGTGGTTGGGGTCAACCTACACATCAGGTGTCATCGACAAGGGCAGCAGCCCTGTGCCTGACACGGACATCGTTATCATCAACTACGACATCATGAACAAGAAGAAGGACGAGTTGCTTGAGCGTGGGTTCAAGACCATCGTGTGCGACGAGTCCCACCACTTGAAGAACCACAAGGCAGCGAGGACGAAGGCCACTCTTGACGTTGCGGAGCAGTGCGAGTCTGTGCTGTTCCTCTCCGGCACGCCTGTGACCAACAGGCCAAAGGAGTTGTGGACCACGCTGACCACGCTGCGCCCGACCGAGTGGAGGGGGAAGTGGTTCGACTTCACGGAGAGATACTGTGACCCTCATGAGAAGCACGTCGGTCGTGGACGATACATACGAGACACATCAGGGTCATCGAATGAGAAGGAACTACACGGCGTGCTCCGTGACTTGATGATTCGGAGGCTGAAGAAGGAAGTCATGACAGAACTGCCTGACAAGGTGAGGGATTACGTACAGGTCAACGTGAGCGATGCTGAACTCAGGAAGTACAAGAGGCTCTCCCAGACGCTATGGACAGAGGCGCAGTCGGGCAAGCCCGGTGCTGTGCTGAACATGCTCACGGAGTTGAGGCACGAGTGCGGGAGGATGAAGACCAAGTTCGCAGCCAAGTACGTCACTGACTACGTTGAGCAGACAGGTGGGCCGGTGGTCCTCTTCGCACACCACAAGGACGTGCTTCGTGAGATATACGACAAAGTTCGTGAGATGAAGAAGGAGGATGGTGGACGCTTCCGCTTGAGTGTCATCATCGGAGAGACTCCAGCCAACAAGAGGACGGAGATAGTCGAGCGCTTCCAAGAAGGCAGCGTCGATATCCTGTTCGCCAGCACGACAGCAGCCAACACCGGCATCACGCTGACGAGGGCCGACACCGTGTTCTTCGTTGAGCGTGACTGGACACCTGCCGTTGAGGAGCAAGCCGAGGACAGGGTGAACAGGATTGGACAGGACAGCGGCACTGTGTGGGCCAAGTACCTCACGCTGCGCGGCACGATTGACGAGACATTCAACGAGGTTGTCGAGGGCAAGCGTGCGGTCATCAAGGCTTTCTTGGACGGGGGCGACAAGCAGGAGAGGTACAACGTCGGAGAGGAACTCATCAAGGCGATGGTCGCCAAGGGCGAACTACCTGCCGAGGCGATTGAGTTGCACATGAAGGACAAGAAGAAGCCGAAGGGGTATGAGTGATTGGCTCTTTAAATAGAGTTAGATTTAATGTAGAAAGAAAGGAGTGAATGGAATGTACAAAGAAAGATTGGATTGGAAGAAGTGTAAGGAATTGATGGACGAGCGAATGATAATGAGGGGCAAGAACAAGGGTCGTGTCCACCTCAGATATAAAACGTACTTGGAGAGTTGTGGTGAGGACTACGTTGTGGTGCATCACTACACGAAAATACTGAGGTACAAGCCGGATGGCACAGTTGTGGTCAGACCTGAAGTTTGGTCAGTCACAACCAAGGACAGACTGAACCAGTACCTGAGAAGGGGAGTGCGCATCTTCCAGAAGGACTGGGCGTGGTACTTGGAGACTGACAAGAACGAGGCTATGGACTTCTATGACGGCATCATGCTCACGATGAAGGAAGGCTCATGGGTGGTGAAGCAGTGAGTGGTGCGGTGATTGCGTTGAGGATACTCAGGAAGAAGTATGACAAGTTGCAGATGCAGGTGCAGAACCTGAAGAACGGCACAGCGTGTGTGCAGTGCTTCGACAAGGAGGGCAACTTCACCTGCGAGGAATGCGGCATCACTGTGCATGGGGTGATAGTGTGAAGGATGAACTGAAGATAAGATTGGAAACGAGCAAATGGAAGTACGAGGAATGGAACATAGGAAGTGAAGAATGATGACAGGAAATGAGAGAAAGAAAATGAACGAAGGATTGAACGCATTGGTGGCACAAGAGGTGACGGTAGCAGTAAGCACACGCGGTCATGTCAGAGATGGCTTCCACACACAGATGAGCATCAAGGGTGAGTTGCAGAACCTGCCTGACACAGACCAGTACAGAGTCGTGGTGCCTGAGAACCCGAACGTCATGTCGAACACAGACCAGACGTATGTGTACTTCAAGGCGAGCGATGTGTATTTCATCAACCCACTCGTGTCAACAGGCGTTGTGATTTTCGTGAGGATTGACACGCCTCCAATGGAGGAAGATGAATGAGTGTGTTTGAGTTGTTCAGGAAAGGGGCAGACGCATGTGCGAAGGTGAACGTCAAGTCGGGGACCGCGTACATATCCGTGAGTGACATAAGCGCGATTGTGGAATGTGGAGATGAGGTTGAGATTCACATGAGCAGCGGCACGATATTCACGATGACCGAGCCCCCTGAGAAAAGTCATAGTCGCTCTCAGCCGAGGGTGACGATAGACGACTGGAACAAGGGGGGTCCAAACAGCGAGGCATGGTGTTGTGTCACTGTGTACGCAGAGGATGGTTGTGAATACGCGGGGATGCTCAGTCTGCGGAAGGATGCACAAGGGAACGAGGTGGAAGAATGAGAGTCAAGTCAAGAACGGATGATGAGTGGAGGACATATTTGGACAGATTGCCCAAGGTTAGTCTGGACAAGTTGGCGAAGAAGTGGGGCATGAACAGTTTGTACGGTACCACCACCTATGGTGTGCATACATACTCCAAGGAGAAAGCGATAGAGATATTCATGACGCATCTGGATGTGAATGGGAAGGTGATTGAATGAGAATAGTGAATGTGAATTGGGAAGGCAACGAGGTGTACTTCACCTTCAGGCGGAGCGACGGTGTGTTGGGTGAATTACAACTCAACATGGTGCAAGTTGTGGAACACGACTCATGGTGTATGGACAACATAGCATGGGAAGGTGAAGAGGAATGAACATATTCGTACTGGACAACAACCCGATGAAAGCAGCACAGGCGATGGACTGCGTGAGAGTGCCGAAGATGGTAGTAGAAAGCGCACAGATGATGGCGTCAGCGCTGCGCAGATGGGGTGCTACCGATGACCAGATGCCCATCGCAAAGACGAGCGGCAAGCCATACCGGGGTGGGTACAAACATCACCCATGTACAATCTGGGCGGGTGACACTAGAGCCAACTACGCGTGGCTTGCCTTGCATGCGCTTCAATTGAGCACAGAGTACATGAAGAGATTCAGTAAGGTGCACGCTTGTCACGAACCAATTCAGAGTATGGTAAAAACGGGAATGATGGAAGTCAAAGGTCCAATCGGTGAACTTACGCCGTTCGCTCAGGCCATGCCCGACGAGTACAAGCACGAGGATGCGGTCACGGCGTACCGAGCGTACTACCACTCCAAGATACACAGTGCAGGTGGTGTGCATTACAGGCACACGAACCCACCTGACTGGTGGATGGGGGTGACACAATGAAGAATGTGTTTTGTATGTATAACCCACATATAAATCATACTTGGAACTTAGGTTCTTTAAATAGGGTTAGATTTAGAATAAGGAAAGAAGGTGAAAGAAATGACGGAATATGAATTGATGAACTATGAATTGGAATGTATGGATGGTGTGGAGCGCTCGTTCAGATTGTGCTCGGTTCCAAATGAGCGCTATGGCTACAACCAGTCTTGCGGTGGTATGCGTAACACGAAGACTGGTGAGGTGTATGGTCTAATCAACTATGGTACGGGAGCACACTGGGAGCAGAACGGTGTTGAGTATACGTATGACGCTAGCACCACACCCCCTCTCGTCACGAGAATAGGGGTGACCACGCATGGCTTCCTTGAAACGTATCTGTGGTGGTTGAACAAGAAGAACATAAACACACAGGATGTGGAGGCTGTGAAGTTCAAGTGGTATGGTTGCCCGGTTGGTGAATCATTCTACTTGCAGGATGGTCCACAGCAGGGTCGAACTGTATCAGAGACACTTCCTGCCATCATACCTAGACATGCCATGCACGCTGTGAAGGACATCGAGGTACTGTGCAAGATGAACGAGTTGTCACCGACTGATGGTGATTTGGTCGAGTTTACACCGACCGTTATACAAGGAGTGAAGAACATGAATGGAGGAGTTGAGTGAAATGGGAAGAAAAGCAGAAAGAAGAGGATACACATACTGGGAGTTGGCATTGAAAGCAGGTGCAGTGGGTGCTGATATCACCTACACGGATGACCCTGTGATACGTGACCATGCTATCGGCAAGACACGTGAGCAGATGGGTGCGTGCTACCCAATGGACTTGGCAGTGGCCTACTCTCTTGCATGTGTTGGACCAGCAGGTTCGTTGACAATCAACAGTCTTGTGAACGATTACACGAGGAAGGCCACGTTGATGATGACGGGAAAGGTCGGCTATGGTAAGTGCAGCAACCCCGAGGTCGAGTCCTGTGGGCATGACATGGTTAACACTAATGTTCACATCATGCCCAATGTCGTGTGTGTTGAAGACGAGGGTACGAGGACCAAGTATCTCCGCTTCAAGACGAGAAGGGAAGTAGAAACATTCCCGGTCTACCAGCACCCCCATGAGTTGGACGATGCCCTGCACATCTTCAGGTCAGATGAGCAATACGCTTGCCCTTACACTGCCATCTTCGGTGTTGACAAGGATGGCAATCCCCATGAGAAGTTGAGCGCATTCAGGAAGCACTACGAGGACAAGTTCGACTGCAAGGTGTGGAGAAAGCAGACAGATAAGGTCGAGGCGCATGTGAACATAAACAGGACGAGTGGAACTTGTCTTTGGAAGGATAACGACGAGAAGACCTGCTTCCACCACGACAGTGCGGCGATAGAGGATTGGTTTCTCATCAAGCATGAGGATGACCCTGCTCAATTCGTCACGATATGGAAAAGCGGCAAGGCCAGCGCCACACACAATGGTTGGAATCAAGACCAGATAAACAACTCACTTGGTTATGGATACGGAATGAATGTGGCTCGTGAGAGGCTCGTGCTGTTCTCCTCCGTCGCGAGGAACCTGACGCATCAGATACCTGACAAGGAGGTTATCAAGCAAATCAGGAAGTCACTCGCGAGGATGGTCAAGTGGACAGGTGGAAGGAGCCTAGTTGAAGTCATGGACGACGAGACTGCACCACTCACCAAGTACGGCAAGCACAAGAGGACAATCAGGACTCAGTACAGGTGGAGCGATTGGTCATGGGTTGCTGACTTGGACTCGTACATACAGGACACCCGCTCAAAAGGCAGGAAGGTCGGTGACAGGGTTTGTTCCAAGTGTTACACGGAGGGAGTGATGGATGCGTACGGCAACCACACGTGCCACATTGATTGCAACGAGGGTTGGTTCTACGACAAGTACGAGAGCAAGCAGTCATACGGTCATGAGATTGCCAAGTTCCGCTGGATTCCAATCATGGGCAACGACAAGTACCCGGTTGGACATGCGAAGGAGGGCAAGTACATCCCAAGAGCACATCTGTTTGGGTACTCCTCTTGGCCTAACATGAAACTCCTGTTCGATGCACCGGAGAAGGCTGACGCTGCGAGCGCCATGCTTGTGCGTGCGAGCCAGCAGTTGGGTGCCACAGTTGTCAACAGCAAGTACGATGAACAAAAGCAGAGCAGAACGCCACCTACGTCTGATGATTTGAAAGAGATTGGACTGAGTGTGTCACGCATAGGTCCGTCAAGCAGTAAATGGGTGACATTGACTCCCGACACCGAGCCTGAGACTACGATGACTGCCAAGCAGATGTTCGTGAAACTCATGACGGGCTCGCCTAGTGAGTGGGATGATGCGAAGGAGTTGTTTGGGTCATGCTTGCTTACACAAAACGAGCGCTTTGTGGGCAACATACCGTACTCACAGAGGGGCGACATGGAGTTACGCTTCCGTGTGAAGGTTGTTGGCAACAAGGAGTCAAAGCGTGTGAGGGTGAGGAGGCCGAGCGTGGTTGAGCAGGAGGTCGAAGAGTTGGCTGCGGAGGATTTGGTATGAGCAAGTTCATTGGTATGTTGAACGATAAGGTCGAGCAGCAGATTTTTGAGTTGGGCACACATGGCCCATTGCCACCACGCATCGCTGACTTCGTTGAGATGGTGCGTGAATCCAAGGCAGCGATGCTCAGCGAGCATATGAACAACAGGAACAGACACATGGGTTGGACGCCGATACCCAACACACCCACGCTACCGGGCTATGGTCCGGCTGTGATATCGTCGTTGAAGTTCGATTTGTCTAACGCATATGACGTACCCTTGTCCATCTTGATGGCAATGGACATCACTATTGATGACGACCCATCTAAGATGAGGTGGATTGCCACAGGGATGCTGCCACCAGTGTGGCAGGACAAGTCCACACCTGAGTTGGTGAGGATAGCCTACGAGGGGGTGAAGATGGGTTGGTGGTCCGAGAAGGACATCGACATACCAGAGCACATGATTGCTCTGGAAGATAGCGCACAGGACGTGGATGGACTGAGCGTTTGGATAGCAGGAGAAATATCATCCACAGGAGAATGGAGTGAACAATATGAATGAAGGAGGACAACCAGAGAAGATAGACGTGAATGCGCTCTTCAACCAGTTATGGAACGAGAGTGAGACAGAGAAAGTTGAGCAAGCGCAGGAGACTGTGTTGAGCACGACGACCTTGACGAATGAGAGACTGGCTGAGGTACGAGCACAAAAGGCAAACTCGTTCCTCGGTGCCATGAAGAAGGGCAGCATGTACACGCTGCCTGACACGGAGTTGCTGTTGCTTGACGACAGCGACGAGATTGTGATGGCTGCTTTCAAGAGGCTGGAGTCAGAGAGGTCGTTCTTGCGCACCTGCCCCGAGACAGCGAGGCATGGTGTGCTTGAGTCCGTGGAGGTGAACGAGAACAACATCATCGAGGAGTGGACGAGACTGCGCAATGTCATGAAGAAGGTTGAGCCCAACGGGAGTTTCCTATTGCAGCCGTTCGTTGACGCCACATCAAGCGGTGTGATGGGCAGTCAGATGTACACGGTGATTGGTGAGGGCTTCGATGGTGTGACCAATGAGTCAGCGCTTCAACTGTACTTCATCATGGACCACGAGGATGACTCCTGCACGAAGGAGCAGGTCGCCCTTGGACATGAGAAAGACAACTTTGAGATTGAGTTCGTGTACAGAAGGGACGAGGGATTCACGAGGAACAAGCATCAGAAGGGCGAGTTGATGATGACACAGATTCGTGGTGCTCCACCAAGGGTGCCACGTGCACCACCTTTCGTGTACGGTAACAAGGTTGCTGACACTGATGGTGCTGTACCACAGGGACGAGTCGAGGTCAAGGAGGTCTGGGAGGCATCAGGTCTTGAGGAGGTCGAGTGGCTTGAGCGTGAGATTACCAAGGAGAAGTGTGCTGACGGCTTCGTCATCTCACATCCGAAGGGTTCCCTCGGCTCCCACATCTGTGCACATGCAAGACAGCATGACATACCGTATGTGGTTGGCGAGGTCAACGTAGGCGAGGTGTGGGTCGAGGGCTCACCCACTTGGGTAGCCAAGGAGGATGATGTGGAGATTGTGCCACGACCATACGACGCCTACCACGAGACCTATGTCAATGCGTTCCACACGGGTTTGATTGCGTCCAAGCATCGCTACACGAGACAGCATGGTTGGTTCGGCCACTTCTTCCATCAATGGCAGGGACTCAATGTGAACGGTGCGAGTGCCGCCACACTGGGTGGTATGTTCGCCGGATGGGTAGTCAAGGCTGCGTTGTCCGTGTGCTTCGGTGAGATGAGGAACGGCATGCGAGGTACCAAGAAAGACATGACGCCCGAGGTCATGGCTGTGCTGAGCGCTGCTGTGGGCATAGACAACATCAAGGAGGTCAAACCGACTGCCACGCTCTCGGAGTCAGTGGTGAACAGACAGCACTGGTTCGCTGTGTTGGACGAACTGCACCTTGAGTATCATCAGATGGCGAAGGCACTGAGATGGTGTGCGTTCCACTTCAAGACTGGCTGGAGGTCAGGCTATGGTGGAACGAACTGGATGAAGTGCGCCGAGGAAGCAGCGATTGTGGCTGACAGAATCGAGGAGTTCCTATCCAGCGAGGGAGATGTGGATGTGCTGAAGTCACTGGTGTCCAAGTTGAACGAGGTCGAGAACTGGCACCACAACAACGGGAGCCTGTTCAACAAGTTCCTACATAACACTGCCTTTGACTACGCCACGAAGAACAAGGATGGCAAGTCGGGATACTTCCCGCACAGCGAGACAGGAGTCGCCTCGATGTTCAGAGCATATGAACTGGCGAGAGAGGTGTACAAGGGTGAGGACAAAGCGAAGAAGACGCCAGCGCTGAGTTGGACGGACCTGTTCGCAGCGACTGGAAAGGCACCGTCGTACTGGAAGCAGAACAACCTAGGTAGGATACCCGTTGACGGGTTCAAGGCTGAGTTGGACAGGATGAGCACTGACATGCTCCACTTCAAAAACAAGTACACTGAGAATGACGATTACTTCATTCCATGTGGCAGGAGCAGTTGTGAGGTGTGCGAGCAGAAGATGTTCATGCTCTCCGTAATCGATGCAGGTGGTCTCGACTATCAGACCATGTTGCTCACTGGTGATGCACCGTCTGTCTACTTGGCACTACCAAGGAAGAGTTCGCTGCCAATCACACACGCTGTGTGTGGTTTGTTGCAGGAGAGGAAGTACAACGAGGTGAGTGCTGAGATGTTCATAGAGGCATGGAATGGTCTGAACATCGATGACAAGGTGTACACACCGATGATGGGGCTACTGAAGAAGTTCCTGAAGAAGCAGTTGACACAGAACAACGAGGATAGCAAGGCTTGGGTAAATCAGGTCCACGAGATGATGAAAGGGGGTGTTGAGTGATGGCACAGTGTCACACAGGCAACCCACTCGTGTTTGAGGCACATGGCATCAGAGTCCACGCTGGAGGCAACACACGTCAGGGTGGATGGCAGAACATGAAGCCGGGGCCCGATGTGGCTATCGGTCCACACGGAGTGATACGAACAAGGAACATCACCAACAGCATGCCGATGGGATGGTCATGCAACACGAAGGTCAGAGGGGATGACATTCCTGAGTTGGTCGTCATAGACTGGCCCGACTTCGGCATACCACAACACGTGGGCAGACCGTTTTGGCTCGCACTGGTCGAGGACTTCAAGACCAACGACATCAAGACTGTGCTTTGCTCGTGTATGGGCGGTCACGGCAGGACCGGTGTGCAGTTGTGCATACTGGCTCACCTGATGCTACCGAAGGAGCAGCACACATGGCAGGATGCATCTCAACTCGTGGAGTACATCAGGAACGTATACTGCAACCACGCTGTGGAGGGCAAGTCACAGCAGCAGTACATCGCTGACGTGCTTGAGATACCACTCGGTGATTCGTTGTTCCTTGAGGCGCCGGTCGCCAAGTTCGACATGAGCGCTTTCAAATCATCAGGCATTGACTACGAGGACTTGTGGGAGGACGATTGGGGTGATGAGAAGCCGACCAAGAAGCCCAAGAAGCCCAAGAAGAACAAGAAGGCCAAGTCGTATGGGAAGAAGACGTTGAACGACTTCGGCGGCAAGAAGAAGCAAGGCAAGAACACAAGTGGATGGACATTGATGAGCGATGACAGGAGTGATGTAATCTATGTGCACAACTCAGTACGCGATGACAAGGAGTTCAATGACCACTTCACGGTTGACCTGAACGACCACGACGGCATGGAGACCTGTCGTTCGTGCAAGGCCGACATGCATCCCCTTGAGATAGAATTCGATGGGAGATGCAAATACTGTCTGATGAGCAACACAGGGCAACATGACAGGATTAGGAAGAAGGGGAAGAGTGCTGAGCAGCGCATGTTCCTCTGCCCTGTGAGTGAGAAGGAGTATCCGCTTGCCTTCTCGCTCGTGGATGATATGGAGAGAGTAATCTCTCTAAACGCGGTAGTTATGGAGGAGAAGAGAAATGAATGAAAAAATGAATGAAGACAGAATGCAAGTGAAATGCAACTACGATGAGGGTATGATGCACATCCAAGGTGTGACGAGTACCATGTGCGAGGGCATGAACAGAAAGTACGGCTATGCTGAGAGGATGCAGTGTCAGAAGGGTGTGAGCAACTGGCTCAAGATGCAGACGCCGACGTTGAACTCAGGCGCATCAGGCGAGAAGATGTACATACCTTTTGAGATAGTGAGGTACGAGAACGGCGTTGTGCAGTTCATCGTGAGGGGCGACGAGTTGAACCATCCCGAGGGAATGGTGTGCGACATCAACCCTGCCAAGAGTGACATCAAGGGACTGCTGACTTTCGCTAGGAACGCGAACCTCATCACACAAGTCGTGGGTGCTGAGCCACACGTGGGAAAGGGGGAAGAGGAATGAAAGAGTACTATGTGAATGAATACGCCGTGATAACCTACTGCGTGCAGGCGAATAACAGAGCGGAGGTCAAGCAGATGATTGAGGACTCCAAGGAGAAAGTGACCGACCCCTGCTTGAGCGTGAGTTGGTTAGTGGATAAGCACACAATCACCGTCAAGAAGTACGACAATCTTCCAACCTATTCCTTGCATGAGAAGGTGAAGCAATGAGCCTGAGATTCGATTGGCACAGGGTCAAGAGCGATGTGAATGGCAACCCTAGGTACGTCGTACACTGGCTCGTGTTCAAGGACCTGTGTGATGATGAGAACATGACGTACGACAAGGCACACAAGATTGCGAAGGAGTTTGGATTCAGGAAGTACAGGGGTAGAGACTACGGCGGCGGTCTGGTCGTACAGTCATACTCTTTGGAGCACACGGAGAAGCACATGATTGAGCACGCTGAGTTGTTGAAGTTGCAGAAGAAGCACATTGAGAAGGTGCAGACATGAAGCCTGAGCAGGTGCAAGTGGATGGCAGTGTGATTGTGGATGGAAAGACATACCCCCTCGGCAGCACGCTTTGGGAAATAGAAGGTCATGGATTCGTTCCGATAGATGTTATAATAGGCATGATGGATTGCGAGGTATGCCAAGGGGACACTATACGACTGATGTGCAAGGAGGACAAAGAACTGGTCGTGTGTAAGAGATGTGATGTAATGAAATTGTATGGAGATGAGAATAATGAGTGAGAGAAGACCGGATATGGATTGGACATCGCCTGAGATAGTGAACTGGGGCAGGGAGCATTTCAGCAAGGTCCCCGTCAACGGAGTGTGGGCACCGGAAGGATTGGGCTTCATGTTCATGAGAGTCGATGAGAACACATACGAGTTGATGAGATGCGTTCAGCATCCTGAGACGATGCGTGCGTTGGCTGGAGTGAGGTCGCTGTTGTGGGACTTGGGATACAAGATGATTGACAGCAACGTGAAGTGGGATGAGACTCCTAGGACTCAGGATGATGTGAGCAGGATATCTCAGGAGCACATGGACGATGTGGTGTCGTCATGGCGTTGCAGTTGTGGCTTCCCGCTTCGTGAAATGGACTATGATTCTGTGAATGCTGCGATGCTGAGTGAGGAGGAGACACTGCTTGAGAATGGTGACACACACATGATTGAGATGTGGGCCTATCCTGTGACGTGCCAATGTGGCGAGGTCATCAACATGGACCCGATGGACTTCAGGACGATGGTTGGTGATGAGAGATATCACCAGCACGTCGTGAAAGGCACACGATATCAAGCCCTGACGAGAGAGGAGATTATCACAGCATTGGATAGCGAAGATTACGATGCGCAGAACTACACGCCTGTGGGCAAGATGATTGACGATGAGAGAGTACCCCCTTGGTTGTGGGGACTCTTCTGTAAGAAAGTCATAGTCCCTGATGAAGAGGAGTGACTGATGTGAAATGCAGATGGTGCAATAGGAACGTCAGTTGGGGACACGACAGAAGACACAGGTGTGCTCACTGCAAGGTAGTGAGAGGATGAAGTGGGACTTGAACAACTGCACAGAATGTGGTGAGTACCGACCAATATGGTGGGGCAACAGAGACAGGAAACTGTGTAAGACATGTACAAGGAGGATGAATGAGAATGAGTGAGATATGGAGAACAGCGAGCATGGAAGGAAAGTGGAAGAACGGAAAGGGGCAGGTTGTGTTAAGCACAGTCGATTACTATCAGAGGATATGGATTGACGCGAGGCTCCACAACATGCACAGAGAAGGAACAACACACACGAAGCATGGTTTTCGGCTGAGCATCGAACAGGCTGAGGACTTCGTGAATGCGTTGAACGTCGCCATTGAGAAGGCGAAAGAGGAGATGGAGCAGAAACAAAGGAGTGAATGAAATGAACAAGAAAAGAAAATACAACAAATGGACAACGAAAGATGACGAGAAACTCGTGAGCATGTACGCTCGGGGATTGAAGAGAGCAGACATGGCACGTTCTATGAAAAGGTCAGTTGGCACTATAGACCAGAGGCTGAACAAGTTGAGGAAGCAAGGTCTCTATCAGAATAGTATAGGAGCGTTGCACAGCAAGATGCGTAGAAAAGCCCCTAGAGATGATTCTATGAAGAGGGGCACCCACATGAGATTGAAAAGGCAATTCAACCCAGTGAATGATTTTGAGAGCGTGACTAAGATGTTCGCTCAGAGACACAAGGAGATTGAGGCCAAGTGCGGAGAGCAGAGGCTCGTGATAGAGGATACCATCGAGAAGTTAGAGGTCCTGCTTGGTAGGCTTAGGAAA
>Ga0098042_1000590_pt1 | contig 14137 bp, 10 predicted proteins | sample 9_EtaG_FD_75066 | JGI IMG/M metagenome (GOLD analysis project Ga0098042, IMG submission 75066) | Marine viral communities from the Subarctic Pacific Ocean - 9_ETSP_OMZ_AT15188 metaG | ecosystem: Environmental > Aquatic > Marine > Oceanic | place: Pacific Ocean | collected 2015-01-10
TAAACCTGTTTCCACAGGAATTGACCTTCCCGCTACCACAAGCGACAGGAAATTCAAAAAGAAATACGATGATGAAGCGATGGGTATTGCCACCGATGGTTTTACTATTTTTGTATCACTTGATTCCTCCGTGCAAATGGATGAATTGTTTAATGATGGGGAAACGGTCACACCACCCAAGACCTTTTTCCGTTTCAAAATTGGCGAAACTCCGACTTATTCATTCTATTTCGGGGAATCCGCACCGTGCATTCCAATCTTAGCCTCAACTGTTAAGGTTAGCCGAATCGTTATCAGCAAGAAATCGGAAAAGGTTGAGATTCAATTTACCGAAGGCATTCCCTCTATGTTATTTACCAAAGGCAAATTAAAGTGGCCTCATGCCGACGAATTGGCTACCAATGGTTATTTCTATGCACCCGGAAGTGATGGTTTTCCTTCCACCCTTGCAGGTATCGCACCTTATAATGCTGTTAATGCTAAGTATTTCCGAGATAATGCTTCGGATTTAGATGCGGTTGTTACCAAACTTCGTAAAGAGGGACAGGGAATCTATCTTTGGGATGCGGATAGTGCTAAGGCCATGTATTCCGCCCAATCCTTTACTTTTGACAAAGGTTTAGACAGCGAATTTTTGCTACCTGCTGATGTCAATTTTGATGATATTGACACTCTTGATACCAAGAATGCTTACATTTCTTTTACTGTGGCGGTGGAAAACAAAGCCAAGCGCACTAATAATTACACAGGAAGGCATAGCGGTGATTCATCTTATCTTGTTTCCCTTCAATTTCCCGGTGATGAAGAATTGCTTGCACCAATGGGTGTCGGAGAGGATGGAACAACGGTGGCTTGTGGCTTTGACTCGCCCGCAGGTAGGGTCTTGAAGTCTGTTACTCCTGTTATGAAGGGCGGTAGTGTGGAACAAGTTAGATTAGACTTCCGTGATGGCTCACATTACATATTCCCCGATGCTGAAACAGGACTATTTACGGCTACGGATAAACAATTTTCCGACCAAATGCTTGAAGGCAAAGTTATGAACATGATTGTCGGTGTTGGTTCACCGAAAGAAAATCATGCGGTGGAGGCGGCTACTCGTATGGAACAAGATGTTGATATGATGAACACAGTTATGGCTGATGGCAAGGCTATCACAAAGGCGATTGCTTGGAAAACAATGAATCCTTCCGCTTTGAAAGTTATTGTGCCTAACCCCGATGGTAAGGGAAGCAAATTGATTACTATTCCATTGACAAGGGAGGCTTAAACATGAGCGAATACGATGACATTGATGCACTAACAGGCGGAAAGGCTATTGAGTCCACACCTTCTCAAATTCCAAATAAAACTCTAAACCGAAGAATTAAACCTGCAAAGGAACAAAAGTTTCAAGGTGGTAATTCCGCAAGTAAGATTTCCGCCGACCCGCACAATCCCGAAGTAAAACTTATTATTGAATTACTTGAAGATTTAAGAGAAGTAGGCATTGAAGAAAATTTAGAATTGGCTAAGAAAATTGCTAATGAATCCCCTGCCCCCGAATTTTTGAATGATTTTATCACCGAATATGTCAAGAATGGCGGTCAAGACGACAAGAATTGGATGTATGTTCGTCGTATTCATGCAGGTGCAAAGGGTAAGAAATCCCCTGTCACCGTTGAACTCTCCTATGATGCTGATGGCGATTTGAATGTCGTTTCAGTCCCGAAAGATATGATTTATGCGGTGGATATGCGGTCTTGGAAAAACTCTAACCTTTTACCGACCCCAAAGACCGATTCCACCCTTTCCTCTCCTTCTAACCCTGCTGAAAGCGAAGATGGCCCCGATTTGAACCCTCCACCCGCTAATGAGGCTTCTAATCCATCTAACCCGATTGCTGATGCCGTAGCCCCTGTTGATAACGATGACCCCCTTGCTAACTTGATTGGCGGTCAAATGGTTGCAGGTTTGAAGCAATTAGGGCTTCTTGATGGTGTCAAGGTTGCTGACATTGACATGACCGATTTCAAAGTGATTAACGGAACTGTTCAACCTTTCAAAATTGTTTCTCAAGGTGGTCAAGAAATGGAAATTGGCAGGGTTATTTCCCGGTCATCTTTCGGCCCGCAAGGACAAAAAGGCAATTTTACGCCATTTAGTGCTGAAAACATGGGAGATATTCTCTATGAATCCATTATTGATGAACTTGAAGAATCTAAAGGAGAAGGAAATGTTTCCTTGATGGTGGAACAATTACGAAACATTCGTATGCACATGGATGCTCTTTCAAGAGTATTCGGTTTTGATGACCCAAAACAGTTAGAAGCCTTCTTTTGCGCTTGGCTAATGAAAGATTCAACCTGTCGTCTTTCGGGTATTCCCGGAACAGGTAAAACAACCGTTATCAATTCGGCGGCGACTTTGTTGGCTAACTCTTACGGTTTCAATGTAGCCCCTCGTTATCTTGCTAAGAAAAACACCGCAGGTGGTGTCCCTCACGAATACATGATTTTCCCATCGGGTATGTCGTATGCGGTTGATTACTCCGATAAAAACCAAGAACCTACTCGTCGTGCGTGGGAAGATTGGAGATTTACTGAATGGACTTTGGGTTCAAGAAAGTCGGGTGCATATCTTTACGATTTCCGTTTCCTACAAAGAAAATCCGATAGCGGATATTCCAAGCACCCAATGACCCCCGAAGCCTTCGCTGAAATGTTGCTATCAAAGCCCGACATGGATGGTGATAAAATTGGTTTCACCATTACGGCTAATGCGGTCACTTATGCTACTATTTCCTCGTTATTTGATGAACACAATTCACCTGTTCCTAATGATATTACCGATAAAGACGGCTTTGCTCACATCTTGGGAACACCCCTCTTTACTGATGCGGGAGGCAACGAAGGTTTCGCCCTCCGTAATTTCTTGTTGGAACACTTTTACGATGCCCGACTTGGGACAAAGCGTGATGGAAGCGATGCTAAGATGGATTTGATTTCGGCTGAAATGCTACATGAGTGTGGTATTGCTAAGATTGACTATGACAAGCGAGCCGAAGAAATTCTTTATGGTGTGGAAATCCGTCAAATTACAGAAGAAAACCAATTGACTCGTCAAACAATCGCTTCTTATTCTTTTGACCCGACTCCACGACCTGTGGTGACTCAACCTGTCAAGTTCTTTAACGAAGCCAACCGAAGCGGTAGCGGTGTTGAAGATGCTATTCTTGGTCTAATCGCTGAAAAGACTGTTGAATATCGTGGACAAACTTTCACATCTCCATCTTTCGTAGCATGGATGGACACCAACCCTCACCAAAAAGGAAACGACTTGGCTTTCGTGGACAGAATTGACATGGAATTGCTCTTTGGAACTTTGAGTCTTGGTGGTCGTTTCAACACTTTGCTTTCCCGATACGCCACAGGTGCAAGAGGTTCAACCCCCGAAATCCAATTGGTTAAGCGTATGTTGGTCAATAAAGGCGATGAAAGATTCGTTGCCCCAATGCGATTCGGTGATTTAAGTTCTGTTTGGAGAACCATTGGTGATTTGCCATTCAATTCATCGGGAACAGGAGAAGATGAGCAAGGCGCACTTCTTGACATCTCCTTACTATCCGTTTTGTTCACTCAAAGATGGATGATTCAAGGACTTGAAGATGACTTTTATGGCGGAACTCATGTTTTCAAAGACGATAATGATGTTTTTGCATCTCCACTTGCAGACATCTCCACCACAACCAACAGTCAATTTGAGTCTGTTCACGCTGATTGGTGGAAGTTATTTGGTAGCCCCGATGCCACAGGAAGCACTCAAGCACCTGTTCTAATAACTCGTATGCTTGGTTTCCGTTTCAGCAATTCTTTGATTAAGATGACAAGGGCTATGGCTTTCCTTCGTGGTAAAGACCATGTAACTCGTCAAGAAGTCCTTGAAGCCCTTCCATACTGTTTAGGACACCGACTCGGCCCTGCAAGGGAAGGAGAAGACCCGAAAGGCAGGGACATTGGTATCATGCGTGAAGGTATGACAGTTTCTAATGAGCAAGAGTTCGTTAAGGAAATTATTCTCAATGGATATGTCCTTCGTAATACACGCTCTTTGATGGGTGATGCCACCAACAATTCTTTGATGGATTTGTGGGATTCCTTCATTCGCAATTGTCGTTCTTATCTTGACTCCACCGATGCTTATTGGAAGTATGAAACTGATGTTTTGCTTTCCATCAAGTCCGATGTGCGAAACAAGAGTAGCACTATTACTCCTGTTCATTGGTCAATCGCTACGATGATTGTTGAAAATCAAAAGCGAAAGAAGTCTTACAAAGACAAGGTATCACGCTACCAAGAACGCCTACAAAGACCCGCTTCAAAAGAAGGAACAAAGCAAACACCCGAAGAAATTCAAAAGGAACAATTGATGTCCGATGTGTCAATGGCTCAATACATGAGAATTCGTGGTGAAATCGCTTCCGATACCTTCTTGTTTTCGGATGATAAAGCGGAATTGCTCGGACTTGCTGATTCCAAGATTGCTTCAATTGGTGGAAATGTATTGAAAGCCACTAAAACACCTAAAGCCTGTAATTTCACGGCGGTTGCCCCTGTTGTCGGACAACAAATCGGCCCATATTACAAATCGGGTGGACAATACTCGTCTTTTGACTCCTTTTCTTCCGCCATCGGTGGTGCAAAGGCTAATGAGTTTAAGTGGCGAAGTTATGGTGATGGTATGGGTGCATGGGGTCGTATGATTACCAACGCTCAAAATTTGAAGCCTGTTGCTAAACTTGGTCAAGGTGGAACGGATAACTTCTTTGATGTAGCGGGTGCTGACTTTGATGCCAACCAACAAATCGGTTTCACTCATCAATTTACAATCCCACTTCAAGGAGAGTCTGTTGATGAAAACACTTTTTCGGCAAAAATGCAACAAGTCATATCCGCATTATCATCTAACGCAAGTAATGGTGGAGTCATTATTGGTGAAAAGAAAGGGGCTTATGGTGTCGTTGAAACCCTATCTTCTCTTGAAGAATATCAAGATAAAGCATTGGTTTATTGAATGATTGGTTGTCCCGCCCGACAGGTTCTCCGAATTCCACTAACAAGGCTACTATGAAAAGCGGATATAATGCTTGTTTCCGTGCCTCACACGCTCTCGGTGGAGTGGAAGGCTCTATGGAATTGAAACTCCCTAACGGGATGACTACAACCATTAACGGTGAAGATGATTTGAGGCTATGGCTTTCTATGCGATGTATTCAAGGTGATAACAACGCCGAAGGTGCATCGGCTACTGTTGGATTCTTTATCGGAATTACATCGGCTTGTATGCGACCTGCTCAAAATGCCGCAGGGAACATGATTAAAGATGCTAATGGCAATCCTACGGAATGGGAAGTCCTACCGTTTGATGAGGATGATTCCTACAACATGAGTTTTTATTCGGGAACAAATGACCAATGGGAAAAATTCATGTATCAAGATATTGGAAACTTGACTATGAAAGACTACCGTGTGTATGTTAAGAAGGCACTTAAAGCCATTAACAGCGTTTCGGAATAATCGCTACTTTCAAATAGTCGTTTGAGGAATGATTCTTCATGGCGGATATAATGCAAGCAGACCACGCACCCGCTAATATGCGAAATGCTTATCTTACCCTTCAACAAATTTATGGTGAAGAAGCCATTCCTCTCATACTTGGAACTGAAATGCACGGTGGTAAAACTGACATGGTTCAAATTGAGGTTGGTAAAGACCAAATGATGTTGTGTTTGACCCAAAATTATCACAAAGTCCCCGAAAAATATACAGATTCCGCCCCATTTTTCGTTTTAGGACACGAATTCGGTCATATTGTTGCACATCCGGGAAAGGACTCAAAGTATTGGGTTGAGGGAATGAAGGAAATTCCTGTGGAAGCCTATCAAAAAGGTCGTTGGCTTAATGCAATTTCGGACATTTTGGTAAATTGGACTGTCATTACAGGGACTACAATTCTTACTGACAATCAACGGGAAGCAGTTAAACAACAAATGTTAGATGGTTGGAGGGCAGGTCAATTTGTCCGAAGATGCAATACTGAAAAAGGACTTCAAGCGCACCGACAATTGCTCAAAGATGGTAAATTGAAAGACAATCGTTATCAGCCTAAAGGCGGATTGGTGGGTCAATATGACAATGCTAATCCGAAAGACAAATATGAGCCTACGGCTATGACACCATTTTATCAAAAATTTATTGGACACGGAAGGGGAGAGCAGTATTACCCACCTATCAATTACTGTGTAGCCGAAAACATGACTGAAAATTGGCGTAAGGTAAAGTGCCTCAAAGATACCAACGGTTTGAAAGCAGGGAAGAAATATGTGGTTTCGGGAACAAAAACCTACGATGACCGAGAAAATTCAAAAGAGTTTGAACCTATCAAAGAATACAAAATTGACGGTAAGTGGGTTTCCGCCCGACTTTTTAGTTCAATATGCCCTCAATGTGGAAATGAAGCGATTACCATTTGGGATAATTGGTGGAATTATGTCCCTAAAGAACAACGAGATGCAAGAGTGGCGGCTTCGGGAACATGGACATACCTTTTAATTCAAATGTTTGCTTTTGAGTGGGCTATGGCTTACTCAAGTTTGATTCCTTTAGGCAATCGTAAAATAAATAGGCAAGCAGGGGAAGCATTTTTGGGTATGATTGCCGACGATATGGATGCAGTTATGAGAGGTCGTTAAGCATGGGCTACAAGAAAAATCCTTTCAATTCGCCACAAGGTCAAGAATTGATGAAGGACATTTTCAATCTCATGTTTATTTCTCCCGAAAGAAAGCCCTCTCAAATTGAAATTGAAAATAAGCAACGACAAATTTCTCACTACAAAGGAAACATCATTAACATAGTTAATAAAATGAGAAAATTTGTAGTCGGTTATCAACAAGTCGCTGTTTCCGAATCTCAATCATCGGGTATTTTAGTTTGTCCTCATTGTGCAAGGCGTGACCCGATTTGGCTTTGGGAAACGGTGGATGCAGGGCATTATTCATCCCCTAATAATTGGACTAATTCAGTCGCCCCTCAAGAATGGAAACAAGGTTTAGCCAATGAAAAGGGCAAGTATCTATGGGTTGTGCGTTATCGTTGTAATGATGCCACTACTTGTCAAGATTGTGGAGTATCGGTTAAGGGACACTATTCGTCTTGTCCCGGTTGTGGCAGTAATAATGTTGTCAAAGTCGGGTGTGGGGAAGAATCTTACATGGCTCATTATATTCGTGAATATACGGCTGATGATAACCACCCTCAAAATTTGGAATCATCGGCAGGGGCATTATCTCGTAATAAAGAAATTCGTGACCCTAATAACCGAAGAAATATCCTACAAGGCCGTTTGCATGAATACAAATTTGTGCATGAATCCGCCCCTAATGGTCAAGTTATTAGTGCTTGGTCGGATATTAAAAGATACACACCTGCGGTGGAAATGACTTACATTCACAAAGGAACGGGCGCAACCAAAACGAATCGCTACCCTGTTTCCGAATTAAACTTTGCTATCTCTAAACAAGAAATGAAAATTTGTTTCAATGGAAGGGATTTAGGAAATGGAACATTAGCACACGAAGGTTGGGACAATGTAAAATACTTGAAAGATGATTTGAACCGCCCTCTTGATGCTTGCCCCGATAGGAATTGTAGGGCGACAGATTACCCCCCACTTCAAGACCAAAAAGGGGTTTATTATCGCCCCGATACGATGCGAATTATGAATCCGCAACCTTTGGAGGGAAGCACAGGTAGCGGAGGCACATTTAGGGGCTTACCTGTCTATACTTTGTATCTTGAGTCCACAGGAAATCCCGATTACAAATTGCTTTTGCCTCAAACACAATATGATAATTTAAGACCGATACCCTTAGAGCCACAGATTACAAGTGCGGCTTCGGGAACGGAATCTTGTCCTAATGATGTTGGCGGTGAAGAAGAAGAAATTGAAAAAATTCAAAATGCTAATGAGCAATTACAAGAGGATTTCAAGAAAAAGATTGACGACCAATTGGGACAATCGGTTGATGGTGAAACAAACAAAGGATTCACCTTCGTTATTTGTGAAGGTCGTTCAAGAGAAGCCTATTACGATTTTACGATAGCAAAGTGGGTTGATAACTCCCCTCCTTGTTATTCCTATCGTGACCCAACCAACGGAAGCACCTTGAAAAAGAAGCGGGAATATCCTCGTTGGAGTGAGATTCCTTCATTTTCTCCAAATGCACCCCCTAATACTGACTTTTTGCAGTATCAAGGGCCTAATCTTGACACTCACCTTGTTCAAGATTCAATTCTTAACAAAGCCAATCAATCACTTTCCGTTCAATTAGAGGGTTCAACCAATTATCACACTTTGACAAAAATCGCTGACCGCATTGATGAGGAACAAGGTTTGATTTTTGAGGTCTATGAGTGTAAAACTTGTCGTGGTATCGTGGAAGCAGGGGGCATTATTCCATTCCGTCAAAGATTAGGTCAATGTGATGTTGATGGAAAGGCTATCAATAACTTCCCGCAAGGCGTTATAGATGCCGAAATTGCGTATGAGAAATCATTCCCTACGAAAGATGTTTATGGCAACCCTGTCCCGACAGCATGGGGTCTAATCGCTGATAGTGAACACAATGGAAAGAAAATGTTGGAAAACCCCGACATGAACATAAGGATTGGTTGATATGGGAACATTCGGTAGTGGTGAACGATATGGGGATAATCCCTTCATTATTTTCAAATCAAGTGAATATGTCATCAATCCACAATCGCCTCAAGATATGCCGAATCCACTTCGGGCTATGTATGAAGATATGGCCCCACTTTTGCTTCGTAGCCCTCCATCTAAGCGATTTCCACAACAACCCACAGGAAGAAAGTCATGGGATGTTTTAACAGACCCAATTTCCGAATTGATTGTCACATCAGCAGTTCCCGACCCGATACTTGGAGAAACACTTCAAAAAACCATGCGACCAACGGTTGAAGGGAAAGAAGGATTGGCTACTCACTTAAACATCCTTGTGGACAAATCGGGTTCAATGGGCGATGGTATGTATTATGGAATTTCTAATACAGGTTATCCAATGGCGGGTTATCACTTAGCCCAAATTTGCTGTGCTATGATGATTGCTCAAGCGGAAATTGCTAAAGATACTTTCGCAGTATGGGCTTTCAATGGTGGTGCTGAAACAGTTTGGCCCGGCCCATCGGGTGAACACAAAATGGCAATTGATTACTTTTTAGATAACACCCCACAAAGACAATCACCATTTAGTCCCGGAGGGGGAACAAGTTTATCCACAGGCATTGACCGTATGTGTAGCGATTTACAGAATTACAATTTTGACCAATGTGTTAATATCATCATTATGGATATGGCTTGGTCTAACTCAAGTTCGTGGAGAAGGGAAGTTTTCAATGATTCCTTACAATTCAATTATCGTGATTTGGAACAAAAAGGCCCGACTTTTGTAGTTTTCCTTGCTAATCCTCAAAATGCTCAAGAGGTAAAACAAGGGGCAAATGTCCTTAAAAAAGTCCTTGCTAAAGAGTATGGAAGGAATATGGATGGTTTCGTGCATGATTTTTGCGTCACCGTAGGGGCTGACGGCACAGTTAGCGGATTCGCAGGGACATTGTGCGACATGGCGAGAATAAATTCGGGTGATTCCGATTTAGGAAATGAATTAGGTGTTGAAAGTGCCGAAGAAGCGGCGAAATCAAACGCATGATTTAGATAGCGGAAGCAATAAAGATTATTCATGGAATCTTGGGGTGCTGAATCTTCGTCATCATCATCGGCTTCTTTTAAGCCCGACGAAATCGTGTTGGCTTGCACATCGTTGGGACAACCTGCTGATTTGAAATTCCCACTTGACTTTGTAAGAGATAAGATTTTCTTGACAGGAATTACAGGAAGTGGTAAATCGTGGACAGGTGGGCTTCTCATGGAAGAAATCAATCGTGTCGGGCTTCAATTCGTATGTTTTGATGTATTAGGCGCACATGGAGGGCTTTCTCAATTACCCAATGTGGAAGAATTGAGTCCAAAAGGCGGAGAAAATGTCAATATAAAGGGTCTAATTGACCGTTTGCGTAAAGAACCCACATCCTTCGTTGTTGATATTTCTAACATGGGATTGGATAAGCAACAACAGTTAGTGCGTGATTACTGCGATGATTTGCTACAAGCGAAACTTGGCAAAGGAATTATGACTATCTTTGAAGAATGTCAAGATTTCGTTCCACAACAGGGCAAACCTAATTCATTTGACGGCATCGTGCGACTTTGTAAGTTAGGTCGTCAAAACGGCTACGGTGTTTGTTTAATCTCACAACGCCCTGCCTCCGTATCAAAGGAAGCCCTTTCCCAATGTTCCACTTATATGATTCACAATTTGATTAACCATCGTGATTTGAAGGCGGTGGAAGACCAAATGGGATTCGGGACAGATAAAAGCCAAGTCAAAAAGGTTCTTGGAGGCATTTCGGCGGCTCAACAAGGAGAGGTTGTTTGTTATTCACCGACTTATTATCGTGATGAGGGCTTCTTCCGTGCTTCTAAAATCCGTGATGATAGGAAAGTTACTCACACAGGAAAAAACATTGAGATGAAACCTGCTACCTTCAATGCGAGTCCACAGTCCACCCCCGAACCGTCAAGAACCCTCGCCACCGTTGGAGAATGGAGGTCGGAAGTATCATCGCCTTTAGGCATGGAGAGGAATTCGTTTGGTGCTATGCCACATGATGACGGATTGCCGAAGCAAGATTCTTTGAAAGGTCTTGCCTCCGTTGATGTGGAAAAGGATTTCCCCGATTTGGAATATGTGCCACTTTCGGAACGCCATCGTATTGAGGTTGATTTGTCCGATAAGAAGGATTTTGAGTCGCCTACTGAAACGAAATCCCCATTTAAGACTCCTTTAGCGGGAATTGCTATGATTTCTATTCTTTCCGCAGGGGCGTATATAGCCATTCGTGGACTCACCGATTAAATAGGTGGTTGAACAATCTCGTCTTATGCGGCAGGGTGCGATAGCGTTTTACACCAATTCACATGAGATTCGCAATCAATTGATAATGATGAATATGTCATTTGACCAATTAACCATGTTAAGTGATGAGGAATTCGCTAAATGTAATAATGTGGTAAAGGAGGCCGTCTTGCTTTTATTACTTACTCATACCGAGTGTTGGGGCTATGTTGTTAAGAAAATCAATCGTAGGAATGGACAAACGGCGTGGCGAATAGTGAATCACAAAGATAATTTTAAGGAGGTTGCTGACGATGTTATTTACCTTGTTTTGAATCTTGAAGAATATGATTTCAAACATTGGGATGAAATGTCATCCGTTCATAATCTTGCTTACTCTAAAGGTGGAAGCCCAATTAGAAAAACTCCAAGCGAAAGGGATAAGAGAATTTGTGTCAAATCTAATTTTCATGTTTTCAAAAATAGCAAAATCTTACATCAATTGGTGGCATCTAAAGAACCATATTACAATAAGTCGCATCCATTCAATAATCAATGGGATGATTACAAGCCATTTCATAAACCATTTGACTATGACCCACCAAGTTATTTCAAATCTTACACATCATACCCATCCAATTTACACCGTAAAGATACCTTACACGCCATTCCCTTTTTGCGAACCAATATCACACCAACAAAAGTAAGCCTATGGGTTAAGCCTAAAGAGCCTGTTGATACTCCAAGAATGTTTTTCAATTTCCCAAAAGGCATTCCTGTGCAAATAACATGAGAGGCTTTAGATAACGAGAAAGATAAGTGATAATCATGCTTCCCGATGATAACCCTATTGGTCGTGATGTAAAAGCCGAATCTTCCGACCCGTTTGGAAATATCACAGGCAACCCTACAATGGCTAATTTGATGGCTGACCCGCTTGGAACTGAAATTGTTGCAGGTTTAACAGGCCCGATTACTTCACAAAGCCTTCCTACTGATGAGGAAGATGTGATGGGACAACCGCCTCAAGTCAATTTCACAAGTGGTAGTGGTGGGGCTACACCTAACCCAACCCCTGCTGACGATGATTCCCCCGAAGTCCGAAATGAAATTATGGAGGCCGAAGGTGGCTTGTTTTCCGACATTTTTGACCGTGCGAAGGCTCTTGTAAGCAAGAATTGGGGATGGCTACTTGCAGGTGCAGGTGTCGTTGTTGTCGGTGGCGTAATGATGAAGCGCAAAAAGTGAGGCTTTAGATAACAGAACGGAGAATTGATTATTATGGCTCGCACATTAGCAGGTAATACAGTCTTACCCGATTTACCACCCGCCCCTAAGATGACTCAATTCCCACAAGTCAATTTGGCGGCAGACACCCTCCCTGCGTTTAACGCTATGGGTCAAGGTCTTGCACCTAACGCACCACTTCCTGCCGCACCACAAATGCCAAAAGCACAGAAGTTTTCAATTCCTGCAAGCCGAAACATTCCACTTGCTGATGCAGTAATGGGTAAGGGACATGGACAAGGTATCGTTCAAAACAGTCATCGCCCATCTATGCCTACTGTCAAGTTTGCTGAATTTGAATTGCCAATGGGTTCGGATGCCTCCCAACATCTCGGAAACTACAACCTCCGAAGCACAGGACTTACCCCCGAAGGTCAATACATGAGGCCAACGCATACTATGGAAGTTTATGGTAGCGGTCAAGAGTTCAATGTATCTCATTTGAACCGTGTTAAGCCTGAAAATCATGTTCCTAACACTTTGATTCACAGCGTCACCGAAACTTTTGGAAACAACCCTGCACACGAAGTAAATCGTGCCGCTATGAGTCGCCCTCCAAACCCAAGAAAACTGTTCGCCGCACCTTCCGTTAATGTGAAGCCTTCTGTGAACCGTGTTTCCCTTCGTCAAGCACCTATTTTGCCAAAGGCGAATGTGCCAAAGCAAATGAATTTCACTAACTTGATTCCTCCAAGTAGCGGTCTTCGCATGGAATCCGAGTATGTAGCACCGCCTGTCCGTGCTTCCGACTTCGGTGGATTGACCCCAAGCAAGCACCGTCAAATCGGTATCAACGCAGGTCGCACATTCGGTGCGGAAGGACACCTTCTTTGAGAGCCTTTAGATAACGAGAACGACAATTGTTGTTTATGTCGGTTCGTTCCATTTGTGAACAAGGTTTCCATACCTATCTTGCTGAACAACACCGTTCAAGCATGGGTAAATCCGTTTCAAAGGGTTTAGTTGCAGGTGGAATCGCTTCGGGCTTTCTTGCTATTATCAATCATTTCGGTAAATTAGATATTGAATGGTATTATCTTTTGACACCCCTTCCATTACTTACTGCGGCATCAGTAGCGCACGAATCCGTTGGGATTAACAAGGAAGATTTGGAACACAAAGAGGCTTTTGAAGCAATTTGCTCTAAATACAACGAAAAAGACGACGAAAGTGGTGAATAATGATGGTTGTTTTTGACATCATTAACATTCAATATGAAACTGCTGACGAGGATTTTCCCGAAAGTATGACGAGTATTTTGATTACTCAAGACGAACATTGGGGTAAAACACATAAAGTCAAAGAAATGATTAAACTAAAAATTGAATCTCATATTTCTCAAACATTTGGAAAAGATTCTAATGTCATTGGTTTTTTGGAAATCAACGGGAGGATGGAAGAATGACTGAAACCTTTGAAGCAAGAGAAAAGAAAATTGGCAGTATTAGAATTGTCAAAAACCCTAATTTCCCAAGCGGAACAAGCCTTCAAGCCTATATCAAAACCAATCGTGCGGAATTGCGAAAGGTATTTGGTAATCCTAACATGGCTGAAAGTGGCGATGGCAAATCTAAAGGCAAAGAATGGAATCTTATTGTTGGAAGCCACCGAGTCACCATTTACGACAAACGAGAAAGGGACAAGAAAGGGACAAAGTATTTCAATATCGGAGGAAGGGGCAAGTTTGGTGCATTATTGGTTGCTCAAGCCCTATCCATTCATAGAAATGAAAGGGTTCATGCTAAAGAAACTGTCCCAAAATGGCTTGAAGATAAAAGACATCATCAACAAGTTAAGTCAATTGACGAACACCCCGACTTGACTTATCAAAGAGCGAAA
>Ga0098042_1000594_pt1 | contig 14081 bp, 6 predicted proteins | sample 9_EtaG_FD_75066 | JGI IMG/M metagenome (GOLD analysis project Ga0098042, IMG submission 75066) | Marine viral communities from the Subarctic Pacific Ocean - 9_ETSP_OMZ_AT15188 metaG | ecosystem: Environmental > Aquatic > Marine > Oceanic | place: Pacific Ocean | collected 2015-01-10
CATTGTCATCATGATGTTCGCCTGGAATCTTTCCTGTTCCTCTCCCTCGTTGAAAACAACAATCGTCGGGACGACAACAATCTTGTGCTTCTTCTGAAGCTCTGGAGCAGTAGCGATGTCCACACGGGCAGTCTCGCAGTCGTTCAGGCTCTCTATCCATGGAACACTGTTTTGTGAGTTAAAGCTTGCGTTGAACTCTACAACGCAGATTCCTGATCCGCAGATCGGTTTATCTTCTGCAGGCGTCACAAAGACCGCCGCCAGCAATAATGCAAAGGATACACATAGGGTTGATATTAGTTTCATTTGTCATTTTAGTTGATCTATTTTCTCTTCAATGCGCTTGATATCTTCCTTGATCTCAGTCACATCTTCCTGGGTTGTCATGATTGTTTGTCGAACCAGCTGGTCCTTCATGTCAAACTCCATGCGAGTGATCTCTGGCTCAGCAGGAAGAGGCAGTTCTTTTGCTTCAGCGATGTCTGCTTGTAGGGCGAACCACATAGCTACAACCGTTCCTATCCCCGCTGCTGCCATCCCAATAGTCTTGAGATCCAGCGTTACCTTAGTGTCCTCTCCAATTTGCTTTGCCATCACAGTAGTATGTAGTTAATGCCCACAGAGAAGTCATGCCACTCTCTGTTCCAATATCTGTTGTATTTACCCTCAGTAAAGATACCAAGACTTTTGGTAAGCTTAGTTCCAAACACGAGGCCGAAGCCCACATCAACCCACTGGCTGCTGTTCACAAAGTTGTGGTACGAATACTCATCACCCGTATCAAGGTGGTAGGGCATGATGTTTCCCCAAGAGTGCAGCCAAAAGTCTCTTTCGTAGTGGTAGAAGTCAAACCCCAAGACCACCGAGTAAAGCCATTGATTGTCTAGCTCTGATCTCTTTTGAGATACGTAATCATTGAGCACCTGAGGTATAACTACCTGCTCCCATACTGCCTGATCGTTAGCCACCATGTCGCCGTCAGGGGAGAAGAACTCGCCAGTATTGACATCAATCGTGTATCCCTGTTCTAGAGCCAGTGCGGTGTAGTGTATCTGGTTGTTTTCCAGCAGCCATATCTGCAGGGGGTCGTACCCGTATGGTTGAGAAATCCTTTGGGCTACACCTGCGTTCAAAGAGAGCTTGGGCCCCAGCTTTAGCCTCAGTCTTTCTGACGCCTCAAAGTATCTAACATCCGCAAATCCATCCTGCAGGTATTCAGCTTTTGCAACCCAGGCGTCCGAGACGTATCTGGCAAAGTAGTCTTGATCAAGAAAGTTCTTGCCCTGCTGTCTGCGCCAGTCTGCTTCAGCTAAGAACTCAAATCCATCGTACTTACCAACCGTTGCGGCATCACCGTAAGTTTTCTCTGTGCCGTCGTAAAACACATTGGCTCTGTTCTCGTACCCAAATCTTGCGATCTTTCTTACCCCAAGGGTAAGGGAGTAGTCGAACGGAGTTTCTACAACTTCAGTGGTGAGCGGCCCTGTGGCCACAGAAAACACATCTCTGTCTGAAACAGAGTTACCACCATTCACTGCAGCATAGAAGGTGGATCTCCTTAGCACATCTTTGTAGAAGTCACTCTGACCAAGCGCCAGAAGTGGCATACAGATAAGTACAAGAGCTATAATCCTTTTCATTGTCTCACGATTGTTTCCCTCTTGATTCTGCCTTTGTAGTTGGCTATGATTACATACGGACCTGGAGAGGGCAGCTCAACTGCCCTCCCTGTCGTTGTTTCAACCTCCCTGCCCCTTGCATCAAACACAGTGACGATTGTACCTACAGGTGCCTGAATGTTTACAAGGCTTGATGTGGGATTGGGGTAGAATTGAATGGGTGATCTTTCTGCTGTGCTTACCGACGTTACACCCTCGCCGCAGTAGTCGTACATCTCTGCACACACCGCATCCCATGCTGTCTCGCAGCAGTAGGGGTCAACCTCAATCACCCAAGAGTAGCATTGGTCATTAGCCCAGTACGGTTCGCCTGGACCTGTGATGCAGCCAGCGTCATACACACAGTCATCAGTGGGGGTGTTGGCGTCCTCGTTGTAGTTGTATGCGTCGATATCCATGCAGCCCTCCAACACGTCTATGCAGGAGTCAATATTTACGTTAGCCTCTGGATCATAGTTTAAGGCCTCAGGGTCTGTGCAACCAAACAGGGCAAGCGTAACGCAGCTGCCATCATCGTAGTCAGCCTCATAGCCCTGAGTGTAGTATTCAAGGTACCCCGCCTGCGTGCACCCTGCATTGTAATAACAGCTCTCGTCTTCGGTGTTTGCTTCAGCGTTGTAGTTCTGTGCGGTCTGGTCTGTGCACCCGTACATGAATGGCACACAGCTAGTTCCGCAGTACGGCATAAAGCTGTATACATTCCACTCTGGATTCTTAAACGGCTGAAGAGACCCCTGTCCGTTATCAAAGAAAGGATTGAGTCCTTCTGCCAAGAGCGTGTCTCCAAGCTCGTTTGTGACTAACACAGAGTTATGAAGTGTCTGGAACTCAGTCTCTTGAGGTGGTTGTTGAGGTCCTCCGATTTCAAAGTAGTATACGTCCACCTTTTCGTCGGAGTCAAGGATCAGATCCCATGACTGAGAGAACTCTCCAGGACCCATTGTAAAGATCCACTGAAGGTCTCCCTGCTTAATGCCTACGTGTGAGTTGCCCCACCCGTCCGCAGCTGCATCACCAAGTCTTATGGTGGTTACGCAGGGGCTGTTCAAATCCGAGATGGTGGCAGTTGAGTCGTAGTTAAATGACTCTGGGTCCATGCACCCCCATGTGTGTAGGGTGAGGCAGTCCCCCGCCTCTGTAGCTTCTGGGTTGTAGTCAACATAATCGTCGTCCATGCAGCCTACTACAGGCTCTTCGATTTCACATGGCTCTACAAACACAGCTCCAGAGTAGTGAACGTTGCCGTCATTGTCTGAGTAGGCTAGATCCTCCAGCTCCCAGACAACCTCCTCATCGCATGCAGTAATGACCACGCCTCCGTCTTGACCGCCACTGGCCGATCCATTAAGGCCGTCTCCGTATGTGTCTGTCAGAATCAGCTCAAAGCCAAGTGCAACGCAGAAGTCGTAAGTGTAAGTGGACAGCTGGTCCCCAAAATTAAAGCCCCCTGGAAGAACTTGCTCGTAGAACTGACCGACAGCCAAGTCTACCAATGTAAATCCAGTTTCGTTAGGCCAGTTGTCTAGTGTCAACTCCATAGAGACAAAGGCTTGCCCCTCTGGGCATTCGCTTACGTTGCAGCTTCCGTCATCGGTGGTTGCCCATGGGTTGTAGTTGTTGGACGACTCGTCCGTGCAGCCAGGTATAGGGAACTGACATGGCTCAAGAATGAATGGAACTGTAATCTGCTGTGTGTCAAAGTCGAACACAGAGACGTCCAGGCCACAGTCATTTTTTAGCTTGAACCATCCTTCCCCAAACCCGCAACAAATACCGTCTCCAAACGCATCGTTAACGACTAGGTTGTATTCGCCAGACGGCAGGGGGATGGTGTGCTCAGTGTATGTTGAGTCAGCGTATGGACCGCCAGATGCTAAAGACTCGTCAGAACCAACTTCATATATGCTCCAAGTGCTTTCTTCGCCGTATGCGTCGCTCTGAAACTCAAGCCTTACCCAGCTTGGTTGAGCTGCCACCAGTAGGGGCAAAAAAAACAAAAAAGAAATCAGCCGCTGCATGACTCGCAATCCTCTGGGTTGTCGATGTTGCAGGTGATCTCACCGTCCTCAATTTTCTTCTCTTGCTTCTTGAGCTTATCCTGATCCAAGAAACCGATGTCGTCGAAGTCCTCCTCCATATTATTTTTTTGCTTTTTCAATGGTTCTACCTGCGAAGTATGCGCCAAATGCTGTTAACATAAGTACCTGTAGCAAATCTACGTAAGAATCCTTCACGTTAAATGCCCAGTTGTCCATGCTGTCCGCCACCATGGTGAGCATAAACATGCTCATTAGTGCAATCAAAGTGACAGGTCTGATGAGCTTTGCGAGCTTTACGTCGCTACCCATGTCTGCCTTCCATCTCTCAGTCACGTTGTTCTGAAACTCAATCTCTGCATCAACAATAGCCTTTGCTTCTGCGGGGTCTACACTATCCTCCTTGTCAAGAAGATTCTTTACGATACCGAGCGCTCCCTTGTCGGGGAGCAGCTCGCCCACAGTGTCCAATACGGTGGGTGCCTTGTCTTTTAGCCAGGCCCCCAGCCGTGTATTCTTGATCTTATCTCTCATGTATTGCGTTTGTTATGGTGTTCCTTGATCTCGGGTCAATGTACTTACCCCTGAGTTCGTAGTAGGCTTTGTTGAACTGACTTATCTCAACTAACTCAGCTTCAGTAAGTTGATGTATAGCGTTAATTTTGTCTAGGTAGTCTTCGATCTTCTGAGCGTTTTGCTTTGCCTCTCTAATGATCTCGAGTCTCTCCTTGGTGCCCTTGAGTATTTCGTTGAGCTGCTGCACGCCCACGAAGTTCAAGCCCCGAGCATCTGTCTCTCCCTTATCAATCTCCCTTGTGTACTGTCCAAGCTCGTTGATGTTCTCTGTGAACACGTCGTAGTTGTAGTACTTGTTCTCCTTTCCGTACAAGATGTTAAGGAACGGGATGTCCTTTCTCTCGATAGGTACGGTGTCTTCTTCCCGCATGGTGAACAGCTCGTCCAAGAACTGATCGGAGCTGTCAAGGTTCTGCAACCTCGTCACCTTTCTCTTGGCCATCTCGTAACCGATGCGACCAAGGTTTGCCACCTGGCCCACGGTCTTGCCGAGGCCTGCGGTGTATGAGGATATGAGGTATGCGTATGGGTCGGGGTTGAAATCAATGTCTCCGCTCACGTTCTCGGTGCCGCCAGTCAATGCGTTCAGATGTTTGGCAAGATTCTTAACAACCTCTGGAGATCTGAATGACAGGGTCCACTCTGGCACTGGCGCCCCAAATGGATACTGCTCCCTGATAATCTGGTTGCCAGTGAATGATGTGTTGGAGTACAGGTCAACTGGGAACCTGAGTGCAGTCGGCAAGAAGCCTAAGCCAATCCGCTCGATCACGTTGTCTCCCTGACCAAAACCCAGAGGAGAGAAGGAGTTCATTGCCCCCATACCTAGGAACACCCCCGCGTCAACGATGTCCCTCTGCCCAGTGGATAGCTCACCTATGGTGATTCCGATGTTGTTGAACATGTTGTACCCATAGGGAATAGGCAGCGTGAGGTAATCGCTAGGTCCGTCTCCGTAGAAGATGATCGAGTTTCTCTCCTTCACGTAGTCAGGGATGGTGTTGTAGTACAACTCACCATCCTCACCCTCACCAGACATAGCGATGTTGAACATGGTCTTCATCACCTCGAACGCTACGATACCGCCAGCCAGCTTCGCTGGGGCGGGAGCTCTATTGAACCAGCCATCCGACTGTCCGTTCTGACCTGGCAGCTTGGCCTTAGGTGTGGCCATGGTTCTTGTGAACCTGGCCGCAGACTGAGACGCAGCATTGAAGAACAGATACATGGAGTTGTAGCTCGAAGAAGCCTCACCTGATCTGTTGAAGTTCACGGTTATATTCTTCGAGAGCTGTGCTGCTCTTTGCTTTGAGACCCCAACCTTTCTAGCCTCAAGGTATGCTGCAAATCTGATCGCGTTCTCGAATGCCTCGTTGATGCCTTCGATGTACTCGAAGATCTTCTGGCCCTGATAGAATCCCTTGAGAATCTTCTTGGTCTTGGCTGGGTCTCCAGCTGCCGCCTCAAGCTTCTCTTGGATCTCAGCGATGGTCTCAGAGTACGACCACCCAGTCCTTCCGCCCGCTTGCTTCCACTCCTGCATGTTCTTGGCCATCTCAGGATCAAGGTCAAACCCAAAGACACCCTCCTTGAGCAGGGGTTTGAGAACCTTTAGAGACGTTGATACAACGTCCTTTGAGAACGCCCCAGGTTCCAATCCGAACCCAGTCATGATGCCTCCGTCTCTTTCTACCTCAGACATGGCGTTGAATACAGCAGACCCTATGTCTCGAACGTAGTTCTTGATGAAGAACGCAGGGTTGTAAACGGTTGCAAAGTTTCTGAGCAGAGAGATGTACTTGCCCATGTTCTTTACCGCTGACCCTGTCTCCTCTTCCGTGAGTCCGTTCAGGGCGTCAGCGTAGTGCATGTCCTTGAAGAAGATGAAGTGCTGCTTTCCGTTAATACGAAGCGGTACCATGTGGCGGTGAGCCTTCATCTCTGCCACGTTCATTTTCTGCTGAGATCCATCCTCGGCCAGCTTGGTCATAGGGGTAGCCTCAGAGTAGAGCTTCCACACACTATCTTTAGGATTCTCTTGAACCAACCTGTGAAGCGAGCGCATAGCCTCGTCCTTTCTTGCACGCTGCTTGATGGCCATGTTCTGCGAGATTACAGACGCCACGATGTTGGTTCCAGTTCTGGACTTTCTACCCTTGGCCTTCTTGCTTGACTTACCGTAGACAGAAAAACCGCCTCCCCCTGTTGGGTAGGAGTTGCTTTCTTCTGATTGCTCGTCAAGAGCCAGACCACTGAGTGGTACGTAGTTCTTGAACAGGGACTCCCAGTGATCAATGACCTCTCTTGATTCGAGGCCACCTTCTATCATGGTTCTCCTTGTGTTGGCAACGATGTCGTACACAAGGTTGACCGAGTCCATGATCTCAGGAGACATGAGCTCGTCAATGATTGCGTCGGCTTCCTCGTCGGTCATACCAGAGCCTGCGTCCAAGTCCTTTCTCTTCTTGGCGATATGCGCGTTGCGCTCCTTGGCATGCAGCGCATAGAGCAAGTCAGACAGGTCTTCGACCGTGTGGCCAGAAACCTCAAGGCTCTTACCTATCTTCTCTATCTCCCTGCTTAGCGCCTCCATGTCCTCTCTCACCTTTCCGTAGAAGAGGTCGATGGCCATCTCAAAGTCTTGAGACTCAGGGACTCTCTGCCCCTTGAAGACCTCGATGTCCTGCTGCAAAAGCATGACATCACTGTACTTGTCTTGAAGCCTTCTTGTGATGGTCTGCAGCTTCTCTCCGTACGGGGTAGCTGTAGACTTCTCCCAAGCGCTGTTCCCTTGGGTGTAAACCCTTCCAAGCAATCGCCTAGACTTCAGAGCTTGCGAGCCTCTAGCAAACTTAGACTCCTGTTGAGAGTGCTGACCAAACCTTCTCATGATGCGAGGCTTGTCAGGATTGTATATCACGTCAGCGTCAGAGGCCTTGTCATAAAGAGCGTAAGCCACGTCATTCATGCTCTCTGCCATGACAGCAATTGGGAAACCGTTGTTGAAGTTATCTCCAGTCGTATCGTCCAACTTCTCCGTCGTGAGTCCAGACGTTCTCGCAACGTACGTGGCAACTATTCTTCCCGTGCCTTCAGCACCAAGGTCGTTGAATCGAGGGTCGTTCATAGTCTCTAGTATCTCCTCCCTGCTCAGGAAGCCAGCATGCTTCCTGGCTTTCATGCCGCTCACCACCTTTTCAATAAACGTGCCTCTTCCGTCAAAGCTAAGCTGTTGATTTACGTGCTCAGGAAGGTTGGACATAAAGTCAAGAAACGCCTCAAGTCCCTGCTCGTCTTGAATGGTGACGCGATTCTTTTTGATCTTAATGCCAGGCTTGTTCTTGAGCTTTCTGTCGTTCAGAATCCTCTCGAACTTGCTGTATTTCTTTACGCTTGAGTTCGTGCCCCTAGTAGTCTGGTAAGTCTTTGATGCTGTACCAAGCTGGCTCTTAAGCACCTCGTTTATAACCGCAATGAGGTCATTCTTGTAGTTGTTTCCTGCCGCCTTGTTCTGATTGTAATACTCATTGACATACCTGAAGAACATCTCAATAGTCTTGGGACTTCTGAGCGTGTTTTCTGGAGCTCTAAGGGCTATGTCTATTGCTACGTACTTGGCAAACGCAGGCATATCCGTGATCGCGCTCGCGCTTTCTCCGTTAACGTGAGAAGAAAGCATTGCATCGTTGAATGCAACTGCACCAAGCGGGCCTCCAATTTGATTCTGAATGAGCGCAACACCGTTGCCCTCGCTATCCTTAAGCTGATTGCCCTTCTTGTCCTTGATCACCCAAGCAACCTCTCCGTGTCTAGTTCTGTCATAGAGGATAGCCTTGCTGACCATGTTGTTCCTAAGGCTTTCAACGCTGATGCCCAGCTTCTTCGCCGCCATCTCTAGAGCTTCTCTTCTATTCTTTCCAAACACAGCTCTGTCGCTGAGAGACATCGCTTCCTCTTCCGTCATGCCGATCGACATGTTGATGTAGTCGGAAGACCCCATGTCTCCGTAGGTTACTGGCCTCCCCTTCTTCTTGCTGCCAATCCCAATCTCTCCTGTTGTCAGCCTTGTGGACTTGAGGGGTCCACCCGCCTGAACGTCGAGGACAAAGTCAGCACCTTCCTTGATTTCTTCAAGTCTAATAGTAGCGTAGGATAGCTCGTCCTCTGGCATCATAGACAAGTCTTCGACTCTTCTCTTTCTGGAGATAGAGCCTGGGGGCAACAGCTCCCATACGTTGATCCCAACCTCAGCCGCTTCGTATTCAAGCTGCGCGTTGGCCTCATCCTTAGTGAGAAAGTCGTATCCCTCTGCCAAGTCAAACAGCTCAGGAGCGTTCTTTCTATCCAAGACATAGACCGTTACGTCAGACTTAGCCTGAACCTTTGCGTAAACCTCGGCGAGGTCGATGCCTGAGTTCATGAGCGCGAGCATGTTGTTTCTCTGTTGCAGCTGGAACCTCGCCGCCTCGACAGGCGTGAGGAACCTGGTGTCTGCGTCCACGACAGGCTTGAAAGAGTGGAAGTCAACAGTGAATGTGGTGCCATCCTTAGACTCTACGTTCTTAAACATGTTGTGAATACGAGATGTCTCCTGAGCAAGACTTCCCTTCTTCATTGCCACCTCTTTACCTACGTCGATTCTCGCCATAAGGTCGTTCATCTTTCTCTCCCTTGGGAGCTGAAGCATAGGCTTCATGACCTTTGGCTTGCCGTCCTTATCGAGTCTTGGCTTAGGGTAGTTGAGGTTAAACCTCTTGCCGTCCCTGAAGAAGTGAATGTCTCTGATGGTGCCTTCTCTTCTACCGTTGCCAGTCATGCTGGCATACCAATTCGCGAAGTGTCTGTAGTCGTTGAAGGTCTTGCTTCTCTGACTGTCCATCTGAGACCCCTTTCCAATGCGAGCATTGGCCTGATTGTCACCGAAGTTGAAGGCGTTCTGCGTCCAAAAGATCTCTACGTTCTGGAGGTACTGCTTCTTGCTAGACAATGGTTGACCGCTTTCGATCTCTGCAATGTCTCTCGCTGCCTCGACTTTCTCTTTGCTTGTGTGCATCTCTCCAAGCGACTCACCCTCTGCAAAGTTCTTAAATCTTAAGACAAGGTTGATGAGGTCAGAGTCGGTTGATGCGTCTGGGAAACCCGTGATCTTAGAGAACGCATTACGAACCACAGCCTTGACGCCGAGGTCAGAGATCTCAAACCCTTCAATAGGGTTTTCAGATCTTATGAACTCACCCTCAGCGATTGCCTCAAACAGAGCTGTGATAAGCTCTCTGTCTCTTTCACCTCTCGCTGCCTCCGAGTACTGCATGTCCAACGCCTCAACAAGCTCCTGAACTCTCTCAGACTTAAGGCCCCTGATCTGTTCGGCGAGATCGTACACCATCTCAGGATTATCCTGGAAGAGAGGCTCGAGAAAGAAGTGCGTGTACTCATGGAACACAACCCTGCTTAGGTCTGCATCCTTGTGTATGTGGATCTCGTGAGAGCCGTCGGGTCTTTCCATGTACAGCCCCTCGGTGACAATCTCGTTCCTGAATGGCACAGGTGCCTCACTTCTTACACTCTCTCCGTTGACGTAGGCAAGAGACTCGTCATCGTGAAGGACAATGCTTACGCGCCTACCACTTCTCTTTGCTTGATCAATGACATTCTGAAGAACCTTAATTTCGGAGGCCGTGAACTGTGAGAGGTCCACCTCTTGGTCTCCGTTGATGACAACCTCTCTCGCATCCGCAAACCCTCTTGATCTCCAGTCTTGACCCTGCGTTGTAACGAGTCCACCAAACGTGTCCACTCCGATCTTCGCCTTGCCAGAGAACATGAGCAATCCGAGATTGATGTTCTGTATGTGCTTGCCTCCCTTGTTGTACGCATCTTGCAGCTCGGCAAATCTCTCTTGAGACATGCCCTGAGCAAAGTCATACATGGGGTTGTTGGACGCAGCCACAAACCTACCGTTCCAATCTCTAAGCTTTCCGTTCTGATCCAGCTTGCCACCACCGATGCGTACGTTCTCGAGGAACTGGTGGTAGTTGTTGGCGATGAGCATGTCTGACACCAGTGCAGGGTTAGATCTACCAAGCTGCTCAAGCGCCTTGCGAGTTGCCTCGTTGTTGGCGTCGATCTTGTTCAGCTCCGTCTCTATCTTAGCCAGCACCGTTCTGTCTGACTTGGTCGGAGTCGTCAAGTAGTTCTCAGAAAGCTGACCCCTCAAGGTGTCAAGCTTTCTTCTGGTCTTGGCTGGCAGAGCATCGTTCATCATCTGCTGCGCAGCCGTGAGAGCTACGGTGTCGTTGAACTGCTCGTTCATAAACACCCGCATGAAGCTGGCCTTGGCATTCTCTACAACGACAGAGCCGCCTGGCAAGAAGCCCATGTACTTACCCACATTAGCACCGTGAGTCCCAAGCTCCTTGCCTACAAGGAATGCCTCGGACACAGGCTTGCCCTCCATGAGGGCTGTGTCAAACCCTTGAGAGAATCCAGTCACAAACTCTGCCGCGCTCTCCTCTACGACACCTACGCCTGTAGCAAGGGTAATCCCAGTAGCGCCTCTTCCGATTCTGTAGAATACGTCAGCACCTGTTCCAGCCTTGTACCCTGTAGTGGCAAACGGAGAGAACCGAGTCCCCCTAAGGAACTTGCCCGCGATACCTACGGTACCAGCAGACACCGCCTCACCGAGGCCTTCGGACATTCCGTATCTAAGAGAATGCCAGAACCTATCCTCAGGCGAGAGGTCTTTAAGAAGATCTTCGCTCATGGATCCGTAGTACCTATCGGACCCAACCATGGCAGTAGTGAATGCGAAGGTAGGGGCCGCTGTAACGGCGAATGCTCCAGCCATGCTCATGCCACCCGTAAGCGGAGACAGAGCCAGACCTGGGGCCATCATCGTAAGAGACACAGGCATAGACTGTATCGCCTCAAGCGCATACGTTCTCTCTATGTCTGATGCTATCTGCCTTCCGATATCTTCCTTGATCTTCAGGCCGTTCGCAAGAAGGTCTGTCTCTAGGGAGATTGCATCCTCACCAAAAAGATTCCACGTCTTGGCGTCTACTGCATACTGACTCATCTGAAGCTGAAGCTTGTACTGCTCAGCCTCCAACTCTTTCCTTCTTTTGAGGTGATCTTCTTGCGCTTTTGCCTGCGACTCTTCGTCCCTAGCAATCAGAGCTGGAGCACCATAAGGCGTGAAGACTGGAGCCGAAGGTTTTTCCAGACCAATCGCTGTATCCATGGCGTCCATCTGCTTCTTGAGCTCCAGCACCCCGATGTCCCAGCTAATCGCGGCCTCATCCCAGAACTCAGCCTCATCACCGATGACATTGTTCTCATCCAGCATGAACTTGAACATGTTTGAAGATACAGCAGTTCCCTTGAAGGACTGCTGTATGTCGTAGAAGTCGCTGCCAACTACAGACGTGCCAAACACTTCGGCCTCGATATCTCTGGCGAGCTTCCCGAACTCCTCTGTACCCTTCTCTATACCCTTGAGCTGAGCGATTCGGTTTACCTGCGCCGACAAGTTGGCGTTCATAAACTTCTTCAGGGCGTTTGCCTTGAGCTCTCTGACGTGTTGATCGGTCAAGTCTCCTGATTCATCGAGCTGACTCTCTAGGTTGACAATGTCTTTCTCTATATCAGAGAGGAGGGCGTCACCCTGAGGGACTGACCTCATGCTTCTCAGGTAGTTTTCTTTCCTGAGCTTAGCTGCATCCAGCTCTGCTTGAATGGAGGCCTTTCTTTCTTCCAAGAACTCTGGGCTGATCTCCGTGTTGAGGTACTCATCAATAGATCCGTCCTCTAGGCTCAGGCCTCCGAGCAGATCTGAGGCGTTGTACAGACCTCTGGTTGAGATCTGGTCACCTATGAGGAGCGGTGCTCTTCCTTCTGCTCTTAGTATGTTAGAGAAGTCTCCTGACTCAACGGCTATATTGTACTGCTGAGGATCAATCTCTCTCAGTAGCTTCGTGGCGTTACCCTGAAAGCCTGACTTGTAGTTCTCATAAGAAGACTGATATGCGTCGAATAATTCGGCGTAAGGCTGATAAACCTCCTGATCGTACGCATTGGTTACGCTCTGCTCGTACGATTGCATTGCAGGATCAAAGACCTCGGTTTTGTACGCCTCGTTTATCCTGTTGTTAGCGGCGTCTAGGTTAACGCGGTCCTGCATCTCGTTGCCCGTAGATACGACAGGATCAAACCTATCTTGATTGACTTCGTACCACTCGTCAATAGGCTGGGGCTGCTGAAAAGAAAATCTTCCTCCGTTCTGTTCGAACCAAGGGTCAAACGCCATGGGGTCTTCAGGCGCTGTGGGTGCGGTTAGTCCGTACTGATCGAGCAACAACTGGCCCGTCTCAGACTCCGCTAGTATATCAAGAGCGCTTGGCTCCGAATCCGATTCTGTATTCTCTTCCCCCGATGGAGAAGAAGATGCCGAAGGAGAGGGAACTTCTGGTTCTAAAAAAAAAAGATTCCTCAGGTGGACCCATCAGTTCATCCAAGAACTCTTGATTGTTCTGGCTATCAGACATAGACTTTCTTTTTTACAAATATAGCAATTACACTCCAGCTGGCAATGACGCATTGATCTGTGCCGTCTCGTCATTCCAGTTGTTTAGAATCTCCATCCCCTTCAAGATCTGCTCCCTTCTTTCTCCTTTAACCCCAGCGACGCGACCTATCTGAGCCACGATGCTTATCCACTCTTGGTTGGGGGTAGAGTTGCCGTCGATATTAACAGTGGTTGGCTCAACAAGAATCGGTATCTCCTTCTTGCGCTTGACCTTGTTCTCTGTGATGACAACCCCAGGAAGCGCTGACAGTCTTGCGATCTGCTCCTCAGTGTAATTGTTCTTGTCTTCCTCGATGTACGTCTCGGCCATGACAAAGAGTCTGCGGGAGGTGTCCATGCCAACAGAAGCTACCTTGTAATTGTCTCCGACCATGGTTCTGCGTGCGCCGCTGAAGAACTCTGGGTTCCAGCTGGACTCAACCGTGATTGTAGATCTGCCTGCAGTAGTTCTTGGAACCATGAGCGCGGTAATCCCCTCACCGTACGTGGTGTCTGGGAGAACAGAGCCGAGCATCTGTGGCTGCATCTCTGCAAAAGCCTGAACATCAAACTGTTGCGAGCCAGGGAATGCTTCGTTGATGCCAGTGCTCTTGCCGTCACTGCCCTGAACCTCAACGAGGTTGCCCCGCAAGAACTTCATGGTCTCGTCGACGTACTCCCTGACCTGGATCGGCACGTAGCTACCATCCCCTGGGTCGTTCTCTGCGTCCTTGGCAATGGCCGCCTGCGCAGCAGGTCCGTAGTTCTGCTCAAAGGTTGTGTTGGCTGTGGCGACAACCGACTGGTTGCCAATAGCTGTGGCAGTAACCCAAGCTCTGAGCTCTGCCTCTCTCTGCTCAGGAGTCAAACTCTCATTCTTTCTGAGCCTAGTGGCCGCAGCCGAGAAGTCCTTAGAGAACTTTCCTGGCAGCAGGTTGGCGTACGGCGCCGTGGTAGGGGCGAAGTACTCCTTGGCGCCACGTGTTGGCGACTGATGCACCAATCCGAACTGTGGCTGACCCTGCTCGTTCATGAGCGGGTTTCCATTGATGTCTGTGTACATGCCGTACGCATCACCAGTGGCTGGATCGATCTGTATTGTAGACGGATCGACACCACCATTCTTCCAGTTCTGGAGCTTCAGGTTGTATGAGTCCATGTTGTCCTTGAGCTCGAGCGTATTGTCTGTCCACTGCTGTGAGCCAGACACCCAGCCTTCGA
>Ga0098042_1000595_pt1 | contig 14060 bp, 4 predicted proteins | sample 9_EtaG_FD_75066 | JGI IMG/M metagenome (GOLD analysis project Ga0098042, IMG submission 75066) | Marine viral communities from the Subarctic Pacific Ocean - 9_ETSP_OMZ_AT15188 metaG | ecosystem: Environmental > Aquatic > Marine > Oceanic | place: Pacific Ocean | collected 2015-01-10
TAAATCTTCAATGTGTTTTCTGAGATCCTTAACATCTTCCTCTAAATCACTAACATGATCCAGCATCCAAGCATGATTTAAATCATACTCTTTCCTATCTATAGCAGCTGGTGGAAGTGCTTTTGCTTCTTCAATATCATTCTGCAATTTAAAATACATGCCACCCAATGTAAATATTGCTGCAACGATTAAACCTATAGATTTTAATGTTAAATGAAAATCAGGCTTACCATCACCATCTACATCAACTCCCATATTTGTACCACCTCCTAATTCTTGTGCCATATTTTATATTGTTTTATATCTTTAGTATTACTTATTTTTATAATTTTTTAATTATCTTCTTGTTGAGCTTTCTCTTCTACCTCCTCCTGATCTTCTACCTCTTCTTGATTCTCTTCTTCTATTTTTCATTTCAGCTTCTCTGTTTTTTCTTCTAGTCTCAGCTGCTTTTTTATAACCTGCTTTTCTTCTAGCATCTTTAGCAGTAGTTTTAATCAATTCGTGTTCGTGATTTTCAAGACCGAAATCCCAAGTGCTCCAACCTAAAGTTAATAAAACTCTTTCCCAAGTTTCATAATTACCTTTAAGTGCAGCTGTTAGATTCCTAATTGTTAATAAGGCTCTATCTGCAGGAATATTAGTAAATGCAGATACACCTTTAGTACCAATTTCATATATAGGGCTATCAAATTTAAAACCCTTTGCTTTTATAACATCTTTTTCAATTTCACTTGTTTTATAACCACTATAAAGTTTACCAAAAAAAGTTCCTATAGGTGGGGAAATATCTAGTAAATCGTTTTCAATTCTAGCTATGTCTTTACTAAAAATACCATCACTTTGTTTTTGTTCGTAGAGTTCTCTAGCAGCATTTTTTAAACCAGCTAGAACTGCTCCTGTATAACCAAGACCACCTCTTAAAAATGAATCTACTACACTACTTTTTACAAAACCAATTTGTCTATCTAAAAGTTTCTGTTTTTTTTCATCATCTTCATCATCACCACCAAGTCCAAGAGTAGCAAATAAAGCAGTTTGCATACCACTAAAAAGTATATTTTGTACAGCAGAGTAGTAAGCTAATTTAGATAAATTTGTTTTTAAATCACCCCTATTATTTACAAGATCTAAATATGCTTTTTTAGTTAATCTAGCATACTGCATCGGTGTGTTTGCAAAAGCAAGTAATATTCTACCAAAGTGACTTCTCTGTTGTTGTGATATTTCAGCCGGATCTGAAGACTGCTGAGTTTCTTCAGTTATTTGATCAAAATCTTCAAATGCAGCTTTCTCTGCTTCTTGAACAGTCATCCCCTTTTTTATGTTTGAATTAACTCTATTTCTATACATAGAAGCTCCTCCAATAGCTATAGCAAAACTATCAGCTATTTGGGTGAATAAAAATCCTTTATTTAATAAAGTTTTTATAACACTTTTAGTTTGATTTACTCCATCTTTTCCTTGAACTGCCGCTGAAATTTCTGCTTCAGCTATATTTATTTTCGTACCTGCTCTTCTTTGTTTTAGCTTATCAGAATTAAACAAAAATGCAAAATCTTTCCAAAATTGTTTTTGATTTGCAAAAGCTTTAGCCGCTTGTACTGGATTGTTGTCACTCCAATTTAAATAATTAACGGATGAAATTGTTTGTAATACTGCAGATTTTACGTTAAAAAACATGACAGTTGCTGTTGAGTTATTAACCCAATCGTACCATTTTTGTTCAACAGATCCTTTTTTTAGTGGTCTTCTGAGCACACCACTTTTCATGCTATTTAATGAACCCTCTAGAGCCTCTCTAAATTTTGGACCATATGTAGCTTCTATTTTATTTAAATTTTCTTGTGAAAAAACTTCATTAGAATTTTCTATAAACTCATTTAAATATTCTGATCTAGCATTGTCGATACTATAACTTAAATCACTCACAATAGTGCTACCTTCCCAAAATTCTTGAGGTTCTGGATATTTGCCATCAAAACTTTTCATTGCACCTAAATCATTAGCAAAAGCTAATAATTGTTTGTCACTTCTAACAAACTCTACTAAAGTATTAACTTCTTTTTGAGTTAAATCAAGATCAGAATTTTTAACTCCTTGTTTATTCCAAAGATAAACTCTTACAGCCGCATCTTTATTAAAATAAGTATCAGGTACATGCTCTCCTGTTAATTTAGATTCAAGTTTAAGTTGATCAATATATTTAAAGTGTTTCTTTTTTATACCTTTATACTCATTTGTTATTCTTTGCCTTTGAGAATCCATTGCTGAAATACCTCTTTTATAAGGACTCATCAGGTTATATTCAAAAAAATCTTTATGACGTTCACCCACTTTACCTTTACCTAAAAAAGAATACATGAGACCCATAAAATTATCTGCTGATGGTGGAACAAAAAACTTATACCTACCCTTTCTTGCACCTTCTCTTGTTGCTGCTCTTCTTGAGTATCTTTTAGTGGCTTCAACACCTTGAGATTCTTCTAGTATTTTATTAAATTCTTCATTAATATTTTTAGAATAATTAACATTTTTTTTGTTGTAATATTTAATATTATCATCTATTGATTTTCCATCCGTAATACTAAGTTTTTTACCGCTTGGTTTGCTTTTTGATATAGGTGTTTTTTTACCCGGTTTCACATCAATTGCTAATTTTGTTCTTAATCTATAAGTAAATTCTCCAGTTGCAATTTTATCTTTTTTTACTGATTCAATTTTAAATTGAGTTACAAGTTTTATAGTTAAGTCTTTTTGATCAATTAACCTAGGAGCATAAAAAATATTTCCTTTATTATCGTTACCTAAATAAAAAAGACCAGAGTTTGCAACTTCAAGATAAGAATTACCTTTTTCACGATAGTATTTTGCTATTGTTTCTAGACTTAAATCATTACCTTTAAATGTTCCACCAATTTTAAGTTTTCTGTCTTTTAATTTAGGATTATTTTTTGCATCAACTTTTTTAGCTTTATCCCAAGCTTCTTTTGTTTCTTTAGAAATACGATGTTTTTTAACACCTTCACCATATATACCTAAAGTTCTGTCCCCTCCTTCATTTTTTTCTTCTATAAAATTAAAAAAATTATTTAATTGACCCAACAAACCACTACTTCTTACTGTTGATAAAAGTAATTCATTGTTACTTTCTACACTTTCTAATGATATTTCTCTATCTTTATTTATAGTTATATTTCCACTACCAAAATCTGCACCAAAATCTTTTTTAACTTCTACACCTACTATAATTGGATCACCTACCTTAATTTTTTCCTTACCTTCAGGTAATTTTTTATTTAATTCATCTATAGTTTTTCGATCTTTTTTCTGATAAACATGACCCTTGTAATGTATTTGAATGTCAGGTCTTGTGTTATCATTAAACGCTGTCCCTTTAAGCAATGTTATTTTACCACCTTTAGCATTATCTATTTTTATTAAATTAAAAACACTTATTTCTTGAACAACACCACCAACTCTATCATTTCTAATTTGATTATATTTTTCTAATATTTTTAAAATTTTAACAGTTACAGCATCAGATTGTTTTTTTGTTGCTTCTAATTTTTCATATTCTTTTTCTAAAAGATCTTGAATTTTTTGTCTAGGGTCTTTTTCTTTTTCAACTTTTTTAGTAACTCTTTTTGTAATATCTAATACTTTATTTAATATGTCCAACCCATCTCTTTTCTTTAGTATTTGAAACTCTTTATCATCTAGTTCTAAATCTATATTTGCACCTTTTAGTGCTTTAGCAAAATTAATATTATCAACATCTTCTAAAAGTTTATCAATTACTTGAACTCTTTCATCTAACTTATCCTCAATCTTATCTTTTGTAACAGTTTCACCTTTTTTATAAATTTTTGATATATCACTATCTAACTTGCTATTTATCCATTCAGATAAACTATTATTTTTTTCTGGATTAAAATTTCTTATATGAGGTGTTAATTTTTTTATTGTTTCAGATACAAAATCTTCTTCAGAAAATCCTTGTTTTCTAAATTTAATTGGAGGTATTTTGCTTTTTATTAAACCTTGTATATCCTGATTTGCAGAGAGATCATTTAATACTCCGTCTCCCTTACCAGCATCCCATTCTTGTTTTGTAAGTTTATAATTACCATCAATATTTTTTTCACCAACTAATCCATCTATTTTTTCTTGTTTAGATACAACTTCTTTAGAAAAACTAATTTTATTTTGAACTGTATTTAGTTGTGATTGAGATAATGGTTGTTTTTGTTTAAGAAAACTAGATAAGTCTTCTGTAAACTCACCTTTTTCTACACTTTTATTATACTCCTTCATGAAGTTGTATACTCCTTGACCACTATCAAAAGATATTTTATTAAAACCTAATGATCTAAGTATTGGTGTAAGTATATCTCCTAACTTTGTAAAAATATTTTCTTCAAACTCTATTAAAGATGTACCATCTTCATTTTTAATATTTAAAGCATCAGAAAAATTTGTTAAGTATTCTGTGTAATATTGACTAGATCTATTACCTTTAGAATCCACAGAAATATCATAATTTCTTTTTTTCATTAATGTATCAACGATATTTCTTTGTCTTTGAGAAAGCTTTGATTGAAATTTTTCTACTAAAATTTTTTGTTTAGCAGCATTCCCAGCATACCTAAAAAGAATACCATGCAATACCTCATGTGAACCCACTGTGTTTTGTAAATCAGCAGCTACAGATTTATTAACATAAACCACGTTATTTGGTGCATCGTAGAAACCACCAGCGTTTTTTATCTCTGATCTTTCTTGTTTTGAAAGTTTTATTTTTTGTTCTTTTGGTAAGGTTTTATTTAATTTATCTAAATCAGCCAATATCTCATCTGCAGTATCAAAAGCTCTAACCTGAGATCCAGACTGTTTAATAAATTCAATATCTCTTCTTACTCTTCTTTCTCTAATTCCTTTTTTAATTGCTGCTGTCTTAGATTTATTATCCCTTACAGCTTTTATTCTCCTATCAACATCTTTATAATTATCTGTTATTTCTTTTATTTCAGACTTAACTTCTGATAATTCATTTTTACTGGATACAGTTTTTTTATTTTCAAGTTTTTTAGCTTGTTTTTCTAATTCAAAAACTTTATCTCTATCTTCTTGATTTATTATTCTTTCATCAATCTCTGATTTTATTTGAACATCAGATTGAAGTTCAGATACTTTAGAATATAAATCATTATCATTTTTAACTTCAATATCTATACTTGCTTTTTCAGCGTCAGTAATTTTGTCAGACTCTAATATTTCTATAATTCTGTCTCTAGAAGCTTTACCACCATTTACTTTGTATTTACCTGCTTTAGTATTTAAAGCACTAAAACCACCTACAACTGCAGTTTTTGGAGCACCACCTAAACCTGCAATACCTTCTATTATTATTTCTTTTGTATCAAATCCTCTACCTTCCACTGCCTGTGCACCTGCTTCACCTAAAGATCCACCTACTCCTTCAATAGTTGCAGCAGTACCTCCTTTAGCAGCTTTAACACCTATTCTTCCGGCAACACCAGTTACACCTCTAGTTGCTCTGGCAATAGAAGATACAGCTTTTCCACCGACTATAGTGGCTACACCTTCAACAGCTCCAATCGTAAAACCTGCCACCATTGATTTCATCCTTACACTTTCAAAAAGATCTTCATCATTTAAAAATTCTTCTATAGTTTCAGGAGTAACTTCTTTACCAGCATCTCTAATTGCAGCTTGCATATTTTGAGAAAATCTATTTACAGATTCTGAATAAGCATTAGCTGCACCAAAACCACCTGCAAGTATTCCTCCTGTAACAGTGATAGGAGCAAAAATACCTCCTGCAACTCCAGCAGCAGCACCAACACCGGCTCCTCCTGATGCCGCCGCAAGAGTTTCTGGATTTGTTAAGCTGGCTACGCTTTGAGCCATAACTCCAAGAAAACCATCAGTGCCTTCTTCTACTGTAGCCTTGTATGTTGCTTGAATTGCATTGTCACCTTTTTCTATATATCTGTCATAAGCTTGACCCCATTCTTCCATAGCCTCTATTGGAGCAGCATTGTTTATTTTTTGAATGGCTTCAAAAGCATTTTGTATATCCTCTTTGCTAGACTCACCTCCGGACCTCATTAATTGACTAAACTCATCTGTAGTTTCAGCCATTGTTAACCCAACCTTACCTCCTTGTGTAATAGCATTAAAAGAATCGGTAAATTCTGTAAACAAATTAAAACCTTCATCTTTAGTTTTTACTGATTTTAATTTAACTGGTTTTACTTCAACCGGATCTTCTTCTTTTAACTTAGGATCTTCTACTTTTGGATTAATTAAATTTAATTCATCAGCAATATTTAACCTCCAATCAAGTTGGTCTTTTTTATTTTTTTCTTGATCTTCTTCTTTATCTTCCTGTGATTGAGTTAATAAGTTACTTGTTGGTGTCTTATTAGATAAAAAATCCAATCTCCAATCAAGTTGTTCGTTTTCATTTGACATATCTACTAATCGTTTGGATTCATATCTACGTATTGCATTAATTTAGGTATATCTTGTATTTTATAAAAATTAACAAACCTCATACCTTCTTTGCCTCTTTGATTTAAAAGCTCAAATGCTCCTTCTTTTTCATTCCATTCTACAGTATATCCATCAGAGTATACTTCTTCATTAAGTATGTCTCCTAATTTAAATAAATCACCATAAGATTTACCACCTGTAGGATCTATCATTTTAGAGTTTTGTAAGACTAATCTAGATTGATTTTCTCCAAATGAAGGAGCATATTGATATAAAACTCCTTTACTAGAATTAAACCAATTAGTATGTTCATTAGAGTTTTGAGGGACAGGATTTTTAACTCTGTAACCTTGTTCTGCTTGTGATTGTAGTGCTGATCTATATTGACTGTAAACAAAATTTTCTAATTGGTCTTTAGCTTCCATAGCTACTTCTAAATCTTGACTATTTAATCTTGTAAATATTTCATCATCAGGATCTAAAAGACTAACCCCTGCAACTAAGTCATCTACAGCTAAAGATTTAAGTACATCTACTCCACCTTTTTGTATAGTCTTTTTAATTTGACTCATATTGTAGTCAAGACTTGTTTCATTTAATCTAACCCCATTTTCATAAGCCTTTACAAGTAAATTTTCAATAGCCATTGCTTCTTGAGCAGCTTTCATAGAAGGTAACTTTAAATCTGACATTTTAAACAATCCACCCTGACCATCATCAAAAAACAAATCACCTTGATCATTTATTGAAACATCTAATTTATCTGTGAATAAAGCACCATTTAAAGCTATTAAGCCTCTTGAATTAGATTTTGAAAAATTACCATAAAGATCATCTTCTCCTGAAAAATTACTTAAACTATCTTCTTTTCCTTGACCAAACAAATCCCATTGAGCTTTTAAATTAGCAACAGCTTGTAAAGCACCATTCATTAAGTCTGTTTGTTCTTGATATTCACTTGTACCTGCTTGCATATTTGCTCTAGCAGTTGCTGCATCATTATATATACTTTTCTGATTAAAAGCAAACTCTGATATTTTAGGTCTGTATTTTTCTGGTATACTAGATATAGGTATACCGGGAGGAAACTGATCTATATAACCTTTTATTTCTCTATTTATTCTTTCTTCAGTTGCTTTTTTTTCTCTTCTAAGTTGTTCTGCTTGAGCCTTTTGTTCCAATCTTAATTTTTCTGCTTGCTCCCTTCTTCTTTTGTCACCTTCTTTTATAGGATCTGATAAAGCTTTACCAAAGTTAGGATTTTGAAACTTGTATGCATCTTTTGCTGCTTTTATTAAGCCTATATCTGCTGCCATAATTAAACTCTTTTAAATTCTACGTCTAAGTTAGAATAATTAACCATATCATAACCGTATTGATTTACGATAACATTTTCTCTTGGTACTTCATCTGACATTACTCCTTGATAAGTACCTTCACCATATTTTTTATCTTTGTACTCAAAGGTATAAATCTTAAAACCTCTTTTTGATTTACCTACAAGTTTAATGTTTTGTTTTAATCTTTTATCACTACCTACTACACCCCCAGCCGCTGCACCCACAATATCTACAGCAAGATCTTGAGCAGAGTCTGCCATAGTACCAATACCACCTAGTATTTGAGCTTTAGCGTCTGCTCTTGCTTGATCTGCTTGACCTTTTCTTTCCATAGAAATACCAAGTAAAGTTGCTTGTCTGTTGAAGTCAGATGTTTGAGCATCTTGAGCACCTCTTGCAGTATATAACTGACCTTGAAAGCCCATTTCAGCACCAAGCCTTTGATTAGCTTGAGCCTGTTGTGCGGCAAGTATTTGATTTTGCTGTGCTATATCTACACCAGCCATTTGATTTGAACCAGCCATTTGTGCTGCAAGTATTTGATTTTGTGATCCTTGTTGAATTGCTCTAGCTTGATTAGTTGATGATTCAGCTGCTATAGCTTGTTGTATCTGTGCTCCTTGCTGTGCAGCTATTCTTCTGTTTGCTGCCTCTTGCTGACCAATAGATGCCGATGCTGCTTGTAAGTTTTGGCTTTGCTGACCTGCTAAAGTTTGTGCTAAAGCAGCTATACCACTACTACCTGCCGCACCTCTTGCACCAGCTAAAACATTTGATAATCCTTGTTGTTGTTGTTGAGCTTGAAACTGGGCTGCTCTTTGATCTACGGTTAAATCTTCTGCAGTGTTCTCCATTTGAGAAGCAAAGTTTTGTGCACCAACTGCTGTATTTTGCAAACCTGCTGCAAAATTAGTTAAATTAGCTGCTGGATTTGTTAAAGATGATGCTGGAGTAGATAAATTAGCTGCTGGATTTGTAAGATTTTCAAAAGGATTTTCAAACTGAAAGCTTTCATACGCCTGCATTCTTTGATTCATTTGAGCGTTTGCTGCTCTTTGTTCGTTTCTCCTTGCTCTTCCCCCTATCATACCCCCAATGGTTTGCGTTAATCCTCCTAATAAACTCATATTTTTTTTATTTTATTTGTTACTATAATTACATATATATTTTATGACTTACTACTCTCAACTATCTCTGAACCTAATTGATATAGCTCAACTCCACTTGTAGATGCATTCTTCATCTCTACCTCTGCATAGTAACCTACTAGCGAAGATAGGTTAGCTTTGTTATCTTTTGCAAAAAAGTAGAACTTACTTGCTAATCCAGACGTACTTGCCGATGCATCTATACTACATGTTACAGTCGTATTCGTGAAGGCGGTTATACTCCCAACCTCTGTTGGTGTATCTGTCACCCCATTTGTAATAGTACAATAATATACCGTATCACCTATTTGAAGTGTCTTGTTTACTGGATTTGCAAATGTTAATACTAATGATGTTGCCATATTTTTATTTTTTATTAACCATCTCCGGGTCTACCTTGATTAAGTTGTCCTGCACTATAACCAGTTTCTTCACTAGTATTATCAGTTGTATCTTCTTGTTCTTCAAATGGATTGCCTACAGTATGATCTGAATTGTTAGTTTGACCTACTTTTATTTTAAAAGGAATACTTAATGCATTATCAGTAACCCTGAGTCCTCCACCATCTCCACTATCTTCTGGTCGATTTACTTTACATGTAAAAGTAAATTCAAACACGCTAAATTGTTGATTCCCAAATATTAATTCTTTAATGTCTCCACGCTCATAAAAACCAGCAACGCCACTGCTACCTTCACTAAAATTATCAAACAAATCATCACTATCAGGGTCAGGAAAAGCTTGTGCGGTAATTGAATAAGATTGGTTATAATTTGTTTCTCTTGCAAATTGTAGTCGTAATGTAAACTCTAACTCTGTATTATCTGGATTTAAAACATCGCTATTGCTAGTGGAATTTTGATCAGGCTTACTATCATTATTACTGTCAACACCCTTACCTACATAGATAATATGTGGTATAGAGTTTGGTTTTACCAACCTAATATCAGGGAATCTTGTTGTTAATTTAGTTCCATGATTATCTTCAGAAGTTTCATCTATTATAAATTTAACTTCTGTTTGTACAAAAGTGTTACCTACATTATTACTTAAATCAATGGCTTTTACAAAATTTTCAAATAAAAACTTAGATGTTAAACTGCTAGTGCCAAATTTATTTATTTGAGCTTTTCCTGAAACTTCATATCTTTTACCATAATTAAGTGCAGGAGTAAATGTTAATTGAACATCATCACTTATTGATTGAGCAGAAGATAAAACTATATTTGTTTGATTAGTTATCGACTCTACTGTAACTGTGCCTGAAACTCCAGTACCAGTTACTACATCTCCAACAAGTATTCTACCTCCTGCAGATACATTATCAACTACTAAACTAGTGCTTGAACTTATTGTCCCATTTACATCTGCGGTGCTAATAGTGTTATCATCAAAAAAGAAAACTTGCTCACCTGCCCTTAAAGTTTTACTTGCAGATATGGTTATTGTCATTACTCCTGTACTAGAATTTGTAGTTATATTTGTTACAGTTACATCATCTTTAATTCTATTACTGGAAACTCTCATGCCAATTTGAACTGAGGTGTTTTGTTCTACAATAGTAAAAGCAGTCCCTGTTACATTTGCTTTAACTATACTAGAAGTTTTTACCAATTCAACAGGTGTTGAAGATGCATCTTTCATTACTCCATTAAGACCTATGAATGATAGATTATACCCAAGTGGAGCACTAAAAGACAATTCATCACCACTTTGTATTGAGTTTGACAAATCAGCAACAGATTTAGTGTCATGAGCTATAGTTAATTTATTAAAATTATTTATTCCTGTTGGCTGAAATGATTTTAAGTAAATGCCGTCTGGCAAGCTTGGTCTAGACTGATTTGATTTTCTATGTGTTTTTACAACCATACCTGTGATTGCTGTTCCTGCAACAAGTGCAGTTTGATTTATAGTATTTATAAATTCCACAACAACAGTAGACCCTCCAGAAGATGTATCAACTCCTGAACTTAATGTTTTTATAGTATTTACAACTGTAGAATATTGAAAATCTAAAAAATTAGGTTCTCTTGTTCTTATTAATTTTTTACCAGACGCTGCTATTATAGCAAAAGTAAAGTTTACGTTTGCACTTTGATCTGTTTGACCAGCATTTTTTGTTATAGTAAATGCTTCTGTATTACCTAAAGATACTTCACTACTTGTAAAAGAAGATTCTGTATCATCTATAGCAAAAGGTTGAACTGCAAATGTAACATCAACGAATTGAGAGACAGTGGTTGGATTAGAGCCTATAAAAGCAGAAGATAAAGTGGTTGGTAATGAAGCAACAACTCTATATTTAAACACCCTTGTATTATCAGTTTTATCGTAAAATCTTTTACAAGTTCTTACACCATTTGGTGGTATAGTCAATATTGTAGGATTATTTGAATTAGTTAAATCCGAAGTAAATTTAGTTCCATCATGCTCATATCTAAATTTCAACACATCATTAGCTATGGCTGATGGAGTTCTATCTAGAGTAACTACACTCCCAGAAATAGATCTTACCTTACCTATACCTGTTCCCCCATTAGTAACAGTCATACCTGAATCAATAGCAAAATTAGATTCAGTTAATGTTATAGTCTTTTGAGATGCGTTTACACTGTTAACAGTGCCTTCTGTAAATTCTTCTAATATAAATTTAGCACCTTTTCTTCCAACAACATTTATATCTCTTGTTTCATTACCAGTAGCAGGTATATTTTGAGTTGACATTTGCAACTCTGTTATTTGATCAGGCACATCTAAAAATCCTTTACTAGCTCTTGCTGTTATTAATAATCTATCTGTTATAGGATTGTTTGAACTAAAAACGTAGTGCACCTTAAACACAACAACAGTGGGTATAAAGCTTAATATTATATCTTTTGGTATTAATGCAGCATTATCTATTGTAACTGTTTTGGTGCCTGAATTTACATTTGTTACTTTAGTTATTCCAGATATTCCTTCACCTACAACTAGCATGGTTGCAGAAATATTTGTAACATCATTTACAGTAAATGTTGTAGACTCTACAGTATGTGTATTGGTTTTTGTTGCAGCTACCTGAACATAATCACTACTACTAGAATATTCACTAATATTATTTTCATCTTCTTTAATAACATCAAGAGTTGGATTTTTTAAAAAAGCAAAACCATTATCTGCAGTAAAAGTTTTAGATATAATTTGTTTACCAAATTTTAACAATGTATCATTTGGGATATTAGCTGCAACTGATAATGTTAAAATAGTGCTACTTATGGCAGAAACAGTTGTACCTAGTGGCACTCCAGATCCAGTCACAGTCATTCCTGCGGATATAAGACTATTTGCTGCATCTAAAATTACTTTTGTGCTATTAACAACTTCACCATTTACAGTTGAATGAACAAAATAATCACCAGATGCACTATACCCTGAATTGAACAATGAAGATCCTGTTGTATTTTTTTCATCTGTATTTAAAACCCCAATAACATTATATTGTGCTTTAGATAATGTAGATACTGTAATTGTTGGTGCTAAAGTTGATGCAGAATTTATATCATGTGTACTTAACATATTAAAAGTAACAGTCACAGTATTACCTATGGTTCCTTCAGTTCCTGTATCAGCAGGTGTTGCTGCACTTGATATGCCAGTGGGCAAACTGCTTGTGCTGACTTGACTCGCTGATATAACATACCCAGTGCTTGGAGTTATTGTAAAAACAGCTGTTTTACCACTACCAATATCTACACCACTTTGAAGTGAAAATGTTACATTATCACTTATTGTAAAATTACTTAACGAAATGCTAGGTTGAACTGTTAATATAAAATTATCATTACCAGATGTACTTATTGAAGCAGGCACACCTAATCCTTGTACAGATAATTCTTTTGTATCTATATTGGATGAAGTTGTAGTATCACCTAATATTTTATTAAATTTAAAGTTTTCTTTTTCTTTAAAAAATCTAACACTACCAGTTTGTTGATCTGTAGTTATAGAGTTTGCATACCACCCTTTTGTCTCTGTTTCTGTTAATCCTGATATTTGAGTTGGTGTGTATCCAGACTTTTCTAATACTTGTAAAGTAGTTCCTGCTCCTATAGTTGTTGCACCTATTGATCCATTGTAGGTGTATTTTCTAGAATCACTACCTTCGTAGTTTAATGTTTTAAAACTTTTTACAACTGTAGAAAAATCATTTAACAAAACATTTATTGATGATTCGTAAGCTGTTCCATAAAAGGTATTTCTTGTTGTATTATCATGAGAATATAAGTCTCCATTTTTAAAAGTATAATACTTGTTATTTATGGATAACCCAGCTTCAGGTATAAAAGATTTAAAACTAGTCCATCCATCAACTCTTTCATCAAAACTTAATGTTTGATTATTTAAAGTAATATTATATGATCCTTTGTCTTCATTATAAGTACCTAATATAGTAGAAGATGCAGCTAAATTATCACCAAAAAAATCTGACATACCTTTCTCAGATATTAATGTCAGTCCATCTCTTGATAACCTTAAAACAACACCTCTAGCTTTATCTGCAAAATATATTCTAAATCCATGTGAAGAAAAAGACTCCGGATTTTTAGATATACCATACTCTCCCACATAACCAATCGCCTGACCTAACACATTTGTGCTTGCAGTTAAATTAATATTACCATCAGCATTAAATAAAGCATCTTTATTAGCTAAAACTTTTAATACTTTGTCTTCACAAAAAGTTATTAAATCTGTTTCTCTAACATGCAACTTTTGTATGGACCCATATATAGGATTAATATCTTTAGTTATAGGCAGAGCCTGTATAAACTGATTAAGTTCATTAACACCAGATGTTGAGTTAAATATACCTGAAAATATAAACCCATTTTCTTTGTTTTCTTCCTTATATTCAGCATCTAAAGTAGTAGAAACCACAACTCCTCTGTCTATAAAAGCTGTATTAAAATCATCTTTTATTCTATTAGATTCAACACCATTACCAAAGGAAAAAGCATTAAAAAAGTTTAATTCTATAGGCTGACCATGAACTTGATTTGTTGCTAA
>Ga0098042_1000599_pt1 | contig 13979 bp, 14 predicted proteins | sample 9_EtaG_FD_75066 | JGI IMG/M metagenome (GOLD analysis project Ga0098042, IMG submission 75066) | Marine viral communities from the Subarctic Pacific Ocean - 9_ETSP_OMZ_AT15188 metaG | ecosystem: Environmental > Aquatic > Marine > Oceanic | place: Pacific Ocean | collected 2015-01-10
AAAGGGCGAGTCGCCCTGCAGGTTGACGACAACGTTTGGCGTGACCCCCATCGCGTCGACGGCGGCGAGGGCACGATCCGTGCCGGACGGGACGTTCGGATCGGTCATGACGACCTCGATGCCGAGGTCCCGGCAATGGCTGGCGATGCGCTCGTCATCGGTGGCCACGACACTTGCAGCATCATCCAGTTCAGCGGCGGCACGCGAAGCCATCGCGGCCACCCGGCTCACCATGGTGCGGCCGGCGATCTCGACTAGAGGCTTGCCGGGGAACCGGGTGGATCCATAGCGGGCGGGGACAACGATCAGCGTTTTCATGGCCGCGCTCTTACATGGCTCGCGGCGGGTTGCCTACATCATCTTCGCGCATTTGTTGCATGAGGCCGATGATCGGCGCGACCCACTGCAAGGCCTCTTCGTCCACACCTTCATCGCGCAGGAAGCCCGTCAGTGCAGGGGCGAACTGATCGCTCTGCCCACATTCCACCAGCGCCAGTTCCAGTTCAGGGATGACGACATTCTGGAAGCTGTCAGCAAAGTTCTGAAGGTCGTCTGTCCGCGACATCAGCCGCATCGTGGCGAATGTGTTGAGTTCGCCCTCGCTATCAGTAATGCGCCGCAGGTCGTTGATCAGACCACGATTTTCGGAAGCGAACTCGCCGAGGATACGGTCGGTCTTGTATTCGACCCATTCCTGCGTGCAGGGCTCAGGCGCTGTGACACAGGCAGCGAGCGGGCAGGTGGCAATGGCCATTGTGGCGAGCAGGCGTATCATGGAAATCCTCCGGAGCGCGATTCAGGGGGCTACCCTAGACGCCGATCCCATTACCGCAAAGCGCGGGACTCATTCGCAAAAAAAGCCCCCGACGCAATGGGACCTGCGCCGGGGGACTCCGCCTATGCATTCCGTGCAATGCGCGAGCGGGACCCGTTATTCGTCTGTCGTGTCGGTTTCAATCGTGATCGTGTGGCTGGACGAACCGTTGACCTGCTTCTTGAAGGCCTTCTTTTCGGCGGCGTCGAGCTTGTCGCTCTTCATCACGGATTTGATCGTCGCCTTGGCTTTCAGCGTGTCCTTGTCGCCCTTGATGCAGGCGATCTTCACGTCCCTGGTCTTGTCCTGGCTACTGCTCTTTTCGAGGATCCGGGTCTCGCCCTCTGCCAGATTGGCGTCGCGGCATTGCTCGACCAGATCGGTCAGTACGATATGGGTATGCTCCATTTCATCCTCAAACTCCTCGCCATAGGCGATCTCGATCTTGCGTTCGAGCGCATCGGCATGGGCTTCGATGCGAGCCTCAAGGGCGTCCATCTGGGGTTCAAAGCGGGTTTCCCAGGCGTCTGCATGAGCTTCGGCGCGCTCGGCAATCGCTTCGGCATGGGCTTCCCATTCCTCGGCCTGTGCCTCGACCTTCTCTGCCCAGGCTTCCCACTCGGCTTCGGATTTCGGCATGGTGTCGTCGGTGAAGCTGAAGGCCATCTCCATCTTCCGGTTCAGCTCTTCGTCAAAGCCTTCGAAGGCGAGTTCGATGTGCGGCATGGAGGCCACCAGAGTTTCGATTTCGGCCGTTTCAGCTTCGATCTTTGATGTCAGGATTTCAATTTCCCGCTCAAGTTCCGGCGTCATCGCATCGACCGAGAAAGGATCGCCGATGATGACGACCTGCCGGTCCTCGACCTTGTCGCCATCGATGAACAATGTGCCATCCTTGAAGTGCAAACTGCGATGCTGGGGAACTGGGTTGATGTTGTCGGGTTCTCCGCCCGCGAGTTCGGCCATATCGACCTTTTCATCGGCTTCGGCAGAGGCACAGGCGGTGGCTACGAAGGCTGACGACATGAGGGCCGCGCTGCCAAGAAGTCCGGAAACACCTGCGCCGAGCAGACGCCGCGAGCGGGAGGGGCTGGGTGTGGTCATGCGGATCATTCTTTCCTTCAGGGCGTGAGTCAGGGGCAGGCTGGCCGCGGCGGTCAGGCGTTCCGGCAGGGCAAGCTGAACGGCCTTCAACAATGTCTCACCATAGGCGTGAGGGGAGGACGCTCCGGATTTCAGCACATCGCTGTCGCAGGCTGCTTCCTGGTCGGTGCGGAAGGCGCGTCGTGCAATATAGGCCAGCGGATTGAACCAGAGTGCAGAAACGAAGATTTCCGACATCTGCAAGGCCCAGAGGTCGCCGCGCTTGATATGCGTCAGCTCGTGCGCCAACGCTGCCCGTTGCTGGGACACGGTATAGTCTTCCTCGAACCAGGCCGGTAGCAGAACAGTCGGGCGAAAGAGGCCGGAGACCAGCGGGCCAGATGAAATGAAGCTGGTGGAAATCTGCGGAGTGCGCTTCAGGCCGATCTGCCGGGCCACATCGTCGGCAAGGCTGGCGAGCTCGGGCGAGGCAGGCATCTCTTCGCGGCGCAGGGTCTGCATGAAACTGTGGTGTGCAAACGAACTGCGGGCAAGCATGTAGATGGCTCCGCCAGCCCACACGGCCAACACGGTTCCAAGAAGGAGTCCGCCCAAAACAGGCTCGGACAGTTCCGGGAAGGCCGCAGGACCATGAGCCACTTCGAACAGGGGGCTCGAAGCCTCAGGACCGGTTGCTGGCGGAGCCCAGACGGCGTTGGCTGCGGATCCTACGGGTTCAGGTGAGCGAACGAATGCAGGTGCAGCATCTGCCGTCCCAGCCGCCGCAGGTGATTGAGACTGGAACATCTCAAAGAACCCGGCCAGCGGCGTGGGCATGGAAAGGGGAGGCAGGACAAGCCGGGCCAGCGGAATTGCCCAGAGCGCATAGGCGACACCCGCGCCGAACTGCCGGGCAACATGCTTGCGCGCAAACAGAATGAGCGCGATCAGGACAGACACCGCAATCACGGTCTGTACGCCATAGGTGAAGTTGAGGCTGTTCAGGTCAAAAATCATTTCTTCAACTCCCCTAGAAGCTTTTCAAGTTCTGCGATGTCATCGGCCGTAAGACCGCGCGTATCAGCAAGGTGCGCCACGAGGGGGGCTGCGCGACCGGAAAAGACCTGGTCGACGAACTGGCGAGCGGCCCCGGCCTTGTAGGTGCCTTCCTCGACGAGGGGATAGTAGAGATAACGTCGGCCATCTTCCTCAGTGCTTAGCGCGCCCTTCTCCACAAGGCGGGCCAGCAAGGTCTTGACGGTGCGGCTGGTCCAGTCCTTTTCGGTGCCCAGCGCGTCGTGGACATCCGAGGCAGCAAGGCCCGGCCGCGCCCAAAGCACGCTCATCACGTCGAGTTCTGCATCGGAAATCTTCATAGTGTAGAACCCCTCTCTGGACTACAAGCGTAGTCGTATGACATGACTACATACGTGGTCAACAAATTTTCCATGACACGTTCGTAAGGTGAGCTGGCGCTGCAGCAATACATCCTCGTGTGGCTTCTATTCAGTCACGGCGTCGAGTACGGTCATCTGGAGAAAACTGGAGGAGACGGCCATGAGACCAATGATGATCGCAGCTATGGCGCTGCTGACGGTGCCGGTGGGCTGCGCGACCACGGGCAGCTCTGGTGATCTGGGGCGGGTTCTGGGCGAGGTGATTGGCCAGCAAACAGGGCAGGGCGGTGCGCTCAGCCAGGCCGAAATTGATGCCGGTCTCCGCGAAGCGCTCACAGTGGGCACCAACATCGTGGCAGCGCAACTGGGCCAGACCAATGGCTATTTCGGAGATTCGGAAATTCGTATTCCGCTTCCGAAAACCTATCGGGATATCCAATCCGGCCTGTCGCGCGTCGGGGCGAGCGGTCCACTGGATGACCTGGAATTGCGTATGAACCGGGCGGCGGAGGCAGCTGTGCCGGAGGCAAAGACGCTGGTCATAGGAGCGATCCGCCAGATCACGATTGAGGATGCTGTACGCATCCTGAATGGCGGCGACACAGCGGCGACAGACTACCTGCGCGAGAAGACCGAGAGCCAGCTGCGTGCGTCATTCACACCCTATGTCAAAACGTCGCTTGCACAGGCGGGTGCATTCACGTCACTTGAGCAGGTCGCCAATAGCTATGGCGTCGGGGGAGTCACCTCCAGCCTGCAAAATGACTTGACCAATCACGCGGTCACACTGGGACTGGATGGCATGTTCCACTACGTGGCTGCAGAGGAGAAGAAGATCCGTGAGAATCCTGTGGCTCGGACGACCGATCTGTTGCGGCGCGTCTTTGGATCGAGGGGCTGATGCGTCGATTTACGTATGAGGCCAAAGCCGGCGGAGAGATGGCCGGCATTGAATTCGGTGACCCAATCAAGCCCTTCTCTGCGGTATGGCTGCATGCGACCGGATTCAATGGAATGACCTATCAGTCATTGCTGGCGCCCCTCGGGCTTCGCCAGCGTGTGGCGGCGCTCGACATGCGGGGGCATGGTCGTTCCACATTGCAGGCCAAACCCGGCCGCATGAAATCCTGGAAACGCCACCGCGACGATGTGATCGAATGGTTGGAGAAAGAAGCGCCACAGGGCGTGATCCTGGGCGGGCACTCCATGGGCGGGTGCGTGGCCCTGTTGGTGGCAGGCAAGCGACCCGATCTCGTCAAAGGCCTCGTACTGGCCGACCCGGTAATCATGTCGAAATCGGTTTATTTCTGGCAGCATATGCTGTCGCCTATTTCATTCCTTCTGCGGCGCAATGCCATGGCCCGACAGGCCAAGAAACGCCGCGCCGAGTTCGGATCGTTCCGTGAGGCGCTTGAGTCCTATACAGGCCGCGGCGCATTCAAATCATGGCGCGAACCCTTTCTGGCAGATTACCTGCTGGATGGTATTGAACGCACCGACCACAATTCTGCTGATAGCGATGAGCAGACCTGGCGTCTGCTGTGTGAGCCGAAATGGGAAGCAGCGACCTTTGCCGCCCAGCGCAACCGGCCTTGGAGTGCCCTGCGCCGCGTAAAGAAACACCATATCCCGATGACCATTCTGAGGCCGACCCGGGATTCCGTGATCAGCGACAAGGTGCGCGCGCGATTGATCCTGTCCTATCCCGCCATGATGATGAAGGCGGTGCGCGGCACGACCCACTTCCTGCCGATGGAAGCGCCTTATGAAGTGCGCGACCAGCTGTCGGCCTTCCTTGCGCGCCTCGTCGAGCGGTTCACGCTTGAGGAAGATGCCTTCGTGGAACGGTCGCTGAAAGTGCGGCGGCGCGGGCCCAGATAGGGCTGGCCATATCGGCTGGATTTAGAAAAGCTCAGTAGTGGAACAATTCGCGGTCGTGTAAGGATGCGCGGTTGCCATTGGAGCTGACCCCATGCCCGCTGATATTCTGACCCTGCCGGGGGTAGAGATTGCCATCGTGCTGTTGCTGGTGGGGATCGTGTTTTTCGGTTTCGTGAGGGAAGTCCTGCCGGCGGATGTCGTCGCGCTGCTGGCGATGGGCGCATTGTTGCTCACGGGTATTTTGTCGGTGCCTGAGGCACTTTCGGTCTTTTCGAATTCCGCGCCGATCACGATTGCGGCCATGTTCGTGTTGTCGGCGGCGCTGGAGCGAACCGGGGTGATTGATGCGGCTGGACGGCTGGTCTCGCGACTCGCCAGCCGGGCGTCGCCAGTGGTGGCAATGCTGGCCATGATGCTGGGCGTGATGATCCTGTCCGCCCTCATGAACAATACGCCAATCGTCGTGGTGCTGATCCCTGTGGTGATCCAACTCGCGCGGATGATCGGCGTGGCGCCGTCAAAACTGCTGATTCCGCTTTCCTTCGCGGCGATCTTTGGCGGTACGACGACGCTGATCGGCACCTCGACCAACATCCTTGTGGATGGCGTCGCGCAGGAGGCGGGGCTGGCCCCGTTCGGCGTGTTCGAGATCACAGGCGCCGGGGTGATCCTCGCGCTGGTCGGGGCTGCCTATCTCGCATTGACTTCGCCCTTCCTGTTGCCGACGCGGGAATCGCTGGTGGACATGTTGCCGAATGCGAAGGACCGGCGATTTCTGGCGCAGATATTGATCCCTTTGGGGTCGCCACTGATCGGAAAGACGGTTTCCGAAACCGGGTTTTCTGCAGAGAAGGGATTCAAGGTAATTGATGTCTTCCGGGATGGATTGTCGCTGAGGGCGGATTTGCGCGACCTGTCGATCCAGGCCGGAGACCGGATCGTCTTGCGTACACCGGTCTCAGAAGTCCTGACACTGAAGGAGGCAGGCAGCATCGCCATTGGTGCGTCGGCCTCCGATGCGCGGCCTGCCTTTGAACCGATCCAGACCAGCGAGACCGTCATCATGGAAGGCGTGATCGGGCCGCAATCGCGGTTGACCGGCCGGTCGCTGAATGGGCTCGGCCTGGCGCGCCTCTATGGTGTCTACGTGCTGGCGATCCACCGGCGCGGGGAGAATGTCACCAATACAGACGACATCCGCTTCGACGTGGGCGACACGGTCCTGTTGGAGGGTCCGGCACGGGGCATGCGCCAATTGTTTGATGATGGCATTCTCAACAATCTTACCGAGACGACCGAGCGCGCCATGAGACGGGGCAAGGCGCCCATCGCGATTGTCGCGCTGGTGTCGGTGATGGGGCTGGCTGCGCTGGGCGTGCTGCCGATTTCGGCGCTCGCGCTGATTGCGGCAACATCCGTCGTTGCGCTCGGATGCCTGGACCATCAGGAAGCCTATCGCGCGATCCGCTGGGACATCCTGATGCTGATCTTCGGCATGCTGGCACTTGGCACGGCAATGGAGAGAACCGGTGCGGCCAGCCTGCTGGTCGGGCATCTTGCCGGACTGACGGGCGGGATGGGGCCGCTGGCCGTGTTGGCGGTGCTCTACCTCATCACATCCTTCCTGACCGAGATCATGAGCAATAATGCTGCCGCGATCCTGCTGACGCCCATCGCCATTGGGTTGGGAAGTCAGCTGGGCATTGATCCACGCCCATTCGTTGTCGCCGTGATGTTTGCCGCCAGCGCGAGCTTTGCCACCCCCATCGGCTACCAGACCAATACACTGGTCTACAGTGCGGGCGGGTACAAATTCCCGGACTTCCTGAAGATTGGAGTGCCGCTGAACCTCGTCATGTTCGCGGCGTCCATGATCGTCATCCCGATGTTCTGGCCGCTGGCCTGAGCATTACCAGAGCGGGCGGTCAGGGGAGGCGGCATCGGCGAGTTTGCCCATCAGGCGTTCGAGCTGTTTCTGCTCGTCTTCCGTCAGGCTGCTGGCCAATTCCTGTTCCGCGCCGAGCGCCATCGGCACGATGAGTTCGTACACATCGCGGCCAGCCGGCGTCAGGAAGAGCTGGGAGCGCCGACCATCGGTCTCTGACGTCTTGCGCTCCAGATAGCCCATCTGGATCATGGCAGCGATGGCGCGGCTGACCGCGACCTTGTCCATGGCGGTCAGCTGGCCGATTTCGGTGGCACTGATGCCGGGCCGGTCGCCGGTCACGGCCATGACCCGCCACTGCCAGATCGAGAGACCGAATTCGCGGTCATACAGGCTCGCGATCCGCGTCGAGATCGTGTTCGACAGGACCGACAGGCGGTAGGGCAGGAATTCGCGCAGGCGAAGCAAAGAAACGTTTTCAATATCAGGCATGGATTACTGATTCAGGGTTGCGTTCCGCCTGTCAAATAGTTACATATGAAACTAATAGTTTTGACCCCCCGGAATTACGACTGGAGCGCACCATGGCAGACCTTTTTGAAAATCCCGCCGGCCTCGACGGTTTCGAGTTCATCGAATTTTCCGCGCCTGAAAAAGGCCATCTGGAAGCGGTGTTCGAGCTGATCGGCTTCACAAAGATTGCCCGCCACCGGACCAAGGATGTCGAGCTGTGGCGCCAGGGTGGTATCAACCTCATCACCAATTACGAGCCCAAATCCGCGGCATGGTATTTCGCCCGTGAGCATGGCCCATCCGCCTGCGGCATGGGCTTTCGCGTGCGCGATGCCCGCAAGGCCTACCAGCATTTGCTGGCACAGGGCGCTGAGCCGGTAAATGTGAACACCGGCCCCAGCGAATTGCACATTCCAGGCATTCGCGGCATCGGCAATTCCATCATCTACCTGATCGACCGCTATGGCGACGATCTCGATATCTATGACATCGACTTTGAATACCTGCCGGGTGTGGACAAGAATCCTGTTGGCGCCGGCTTCAAGCTGATCGATCACCTGACGCACAATGTTTATGGTGGCCGGATGAAATATTGGGCAGATTTCTATGAGAAGCTCTTCAACTTCCAGGAAATCCGCTATTTCGACATCAAGGGCGAATATACCGGCCTGACCTCCAAGGCGCTGACGGCGCCGGACGGCAAGATCCGCATCCCGCTGAATGAGGAAGGCGAGGGCGGCAAGGGCCAGATCGAGGAATTCCTGCGCGAATACAATGGCGAAGGCATCCAGCATATCGCGCTGATCTGTGACGATCTCTATGCGTGCTATGACCGCCTGAAAGAACGTGGCGTGCCCTTCATGACCGCGCCGCCGGCCGCCTATTACGAGATGCTGGACGGGCGTCTGCCGGGCCATGGCGAAGACGTTGAGGGCCTGAAGGCCCGCGGCCTGTTGCTGGACGGGACGACAGAGGGCGGGGAGCCGCGCCTGTTGATGCAGATTTTTGCGCAGGCGCAGATCGGCCCGGTCTTCTTCGAGTTCATCCAGCGCAAGGGCGACTACAAGGACGGCTTCGGCGAGGGCAATTTCAAGGCCTTGTTCGAAAGCATGGAACGTGACCAGATTGAGCGAGGCGCGCTCAAGGTAGAGGAGGACGCGTAATGACGGCTCCCGCTCCCCTGAAAGGCGTTCACCATGTTGCCTATCGCTGCAAGGATGCGAAGGAGACGGTGGAGTTCTATCGCGATGCGCTGGGCATGGATTTCCAGCTGGCCATTGCCGAGGACAAGGTGCCGTCGACGGGCGCGCATGATCCGTACATGCATGTCTTCCTGGATGCCGGGAACGGCAATGTTCTGGCCTTCTTCGAACTACCGACCCAGCCGGACATGGACCGTGACCGGAACACGCCGCAATGGGTGCAGCATATCGCCTTCCGTGTCGGCTCCATGGATGAGTTGATGGCGACCAAGGCCCACCTCGAAGGCATGGGGCTCGACGTGCTCGGGCCGACGCATCATGGTATCTTCAAGTCGATCTATTTCTTTGATCCGAATGGCCACCGCATCGAACTGGCCGCCGACATCGGTACGCCGGACCAGATGGCGCAGCTGAAAGAGGTTGCCCAGCCAATGATCGAGGAATGGAGTGCGACGAAGAAAGCGCCGAGGCATGCTGCTTGGTTGCATGAGAAGATCGCGGAGGAAAGCTGAACCATGAAGCTCGCTACACTGAAGAATGGCGCCCGTGATGGCCGCCTCGTTGTCGTTTCGAAGGATCTGACTCGCTACACAGACGCGGCAGGCATCGCGCCGACGCTGCAGGCGGCGCTCGACAAATGGGACGTCTACGCCCCGAAGCTGCAACAGCTGGCCGAGCAGGTGGAACTGGGCAGCGTGCCGACCGCACGTTTCCACGAGCATGATTGCGAAAGCCCGCTGCCGCGTGCCTATCAGTGGGCGGACGGGTCGGCCTATATCAATCACGTCGAACTGGTGCGGAAGGCACGCGGCGCGGAAGTGCCGGAAAGCTTTTATGATGATCCGCTGATGTACCAAGGCGGCTCCGATGCCTTCCTGGGCCCGCGCGATGCAATTCCGCTGGGTGACATGGCATGGGGCTGTGACATGGAAGGGGAGATTGCCGTCATCACCGATGATGTGCCGATGGGCACGAGCGAGGCGGACGCCGCCGCTCACATCAAACTGGTCATGCTGTGCAATGACGTATCCCTGCGCGGCCTGATTCCCGGCGAACTCGCCAAGGGGTTCGGTTTCTTCCAGTCCAAGCCGCCAAGCGCGTTCTCGCCGGTCGCGGTCACGCCGGACGAACTGGGCGAGGCGTGGCAGGGTAGCCTTGTCCACCTGCCGCTGCATGTGGACTATAATGGCCAACCATTCGGCCGCGCCGAGGCCGCCGAAGACGCCACGTTCAGCCTTGCACGGCTCGTTTCCCACGCGGCCAAGACGCGGCCCCTGTCAGCCGGCACGGTAATTGGTTCCGGCACGGTCTCCAACAAGGGCGCCGATGGTGGCCCCGGAAAACCTGTCAGCGAGGGTGGTCTCGGCTATTCCTGCATCGCCGAAATCCGCATGATCGAGAAGATTGCGACCGGCGAATTCAAGACCCCCTTCATGTCACCGGGCGATGTTGTGCGGATGGAAATGCTCGACAAATCCGGGCATTCGATATTCGGAGCAATTGAACAAACGGTCGAGCAGGTCTAGAACCCCTGCTGCACCGCAGCATTACCCAAGGGGAGGCCCGCACTTCATGGCGAGCAAGATATACAAGACGGCCGCAGACGCGCTGGATGGCGTGCTGTTCGACGGCATGACGATTGCCGCAGGCGGATTCGGCCTTTGCGGCATTCCGGAACTGTCCATCGCGGCGATCCGCGAGGCCGGCACCAAGGACCTCACCGTCTATTCCAACAATGCGGGCGTTGATGAGTTTGGGCTCGGCGTGTTGCTACAGACCAAGCAGGTCAAGAAGATGTGCTCGTCCTATGTCGGCGAGAATGCAGAATTCATGCGGCAATACCTCTCCGGCGAGTTGGAGCTGGAATTCAACCCGCAAGGCACGCTGGCCGAGCGCATGCGCGCTGGCGGCGCAGGCATTCCGGGCTTCTACACCAAGACGGGCGTCGGCACGCTGGTCGCCGAAGGCAAGGAAGAGAAGGTCTTCAATGGCGAGACCTATATCCTGGAAGAGGGGATCTTCGCAGACCTGGCCATCGTGAAAGCCTGGAAGGCCGACACGACGGGCAATGCGATCTTCCGCAAGACGGCCCGCAACTTCAATTTGCCCGCCGCGACATGTGGCAAGATCTGCGTCATGGAAGTGGAAGAGATCGTCGAGCCCGGCGAACTGGACCCCGACGCGATCCACCTGCCGGGCATTTATGTGCACCGTCTTGTGCAGGGCGAATTCGAAAAGCGGATTGAACAGCGGACTGTCCGCAAGAAGGAGAGTGCCTGATGCCTTGGGATCGTAACCAGATGGCGGCGCGTGCCGCGCAGGAACTTGAAGACGGCATGTATGTGAACCTCGGCATCGGCATTCCGACGCTGGTGGCGAACCATATTCCCGACGGCGTCAACGTCACGCTGCAATCGGAAAACGGCATGCTGGGCATGGGGCCGTTTCCCCATGAGGGCGAAGAAGACGCGGACCTGATCAATGCTGGCAAGCAGACGATTACCGAGCTTCCCCAGACAGCCTACTTCGACAGCGCTACCAGCTTCGGCATGATCCGGGGCGGCAAGATCGCCATGGCGATCCTGGGCGCGATGGAAGTGGCTGAGAATGGCGACCTGGCGAACTGGATGATCCCCGGCAAGCTGGTCAAGGGCATGGGCGGTGCGATGGACCTTGTGGCTGGTGTCGGTCGTGTCGTGGTGATCTCCGATCATGCGAACAAGCGCGGCGAGTCCAAGATCCTGAAGGAATGCACATTGCCCCTGACGGGCCTGAAAGTGGTCGACCGGATCATCACCGATCTTTGCGTGATGGACGTGGTCGAGGGCGGCCTGAAAATCGTCGAACTCGCGCCGGACGTAACGCTGGACGAGGTGAAGTCGAAAACCGAAGCCACACTGGTCGACTAATCACAATGAATTGACAGGCGGCGCGCGCCTAGAGTGCGTCGCCTGACAGTTTAGGCACGATGCGATAGCGTGCCATCACGAAGCAATAGACCGCGAAGCCTGCAAGGCCAGCCCCTGCGAGCGCGAGCAGGATGCGTCCGAGCGTCTGTGTCTCCAGAATGCGCAGTGCTTCGCCAAGGCCGGCGGCATGTTCCGGGTTGGCGGTTATGCCAGCGGTCAGGATCAGACCACCAACAATCAGCAGGACGAAGCCATGTGCGGCAAGACCGAAGCGGACGACGGGCTCGAGCTTCTCCGCCATTTCCTTGCGGACGATATCTTTGCGATGGGCCGCCTTCCACGATTTCACGAACAGGTAGATGGCAACGCTTAGCGTCGTGATTCCAGCAGCGATTACGACCAGTCGACCTGCCGGGTGTTGCATCAGGGATGCGCTCCAATTCTCGGCGGAGGAATCGTTGCCGCTGGCCTGCGCGCCCTTCATCAGGATGAGGATGGCCGAGACGCCGAGGGCAGCATGGGTCAGGCCTGACATGATCTGACCTGCGCGATTGGCGTAGCCTTCGGCATCATCGCCTTCATTTTCGAGGTCCATGATGCCGTCCACCAGTCGCCAGAGTGTGTAGGCGAAAAGGCCGGCGGCCGTGATGGCCAGCAGCACGGCACCAAAAGGCTGGCGGATCAGGAAGTTCAGCGCGCCGGAGGTGCCTTCGGCCTCGCCGCCATTCAGGGCTGCAAAAAAAGCGAGCCCGCCTACGATCAGGTAAACCATGCCTCGCGCCCCATATCCGGCCCGCATGAGCCATTCGAGGGCGGTATTGGCGTGGTGGGTCATCAGGGGCCTTTCTGTATCTGAGGAGTAAAGCCCCGACGCGACAATCGGTTCCGTACGTGGCGGTTGCCGTGGCATCCACAACTGCATAGGGTCCGGCGCGACTTCCCAGAACAAGCGGATTTCCAATATGTCCCAATTCTCGACCCTGACACCCATGCCGGCGGATGCACTTCTCGGCCTGATGACGGCTTATCGCGAAGATCCACGCGATGAAAAATTCGACCTGGGTGTCGGCGTCTACAAGAATGACAAGGGCGAAACCCCGGTGATGTCGGCCGTGGCCAAGGCCGAGGCGCTGATCCTGAAATCCCAGACCACAAAGGTATATGAAGGGCCGCGCGGCAATACCGACTATTGCGCCGCCATCGAAGGCTTCGTGTTCGGGGAAGGGGCGGCCGCTACCCAAGAAGGGCGTACGCTGTCGTTCACCGCACCGGGCGGATGTGGCGCACTGTTCCTTGGCACCGGCCTTATGAGCCGGATGGGCGTCAAGACGGTCTGGGTGTCGAACCCGACCTGGCCCAACCATCCGAACGTCGTGCGCTTCATGGGACTGGACGTTGCCGAGTATCCTTATGCTGATCCGGAGACGGGTGAGCTTGATCTTGCTGCCATGCTGGCGGGCATCGAAAAGGCCGAACGCGGGGATGGCATCATCATCCAGGGACCTTGCCACAACCCAACCGGCATCGACCTGACCATCGAGGACTGGAAAAAAGTCGGAGCGCTAGTGAAAAGCAAGGGCCTGATCGCGATGCTGGACGTTGCCTATCACGGCTTTGCGAAGGGGCTGGACGAAGACGTCAAAGGCGTGCGCGCGTTCATCGAGGCAGCGGGCGAAGCGCTGGTCTCCTATTCCTGCTCAAAGAATTTCGGCCTGTACCGCGAGCGCGCAGGCTGTTTCCTTGCCGTGGGCGAGTCGGCTGAGGGCATCGCGGCGGCGTCAACACATGTCGCAGCGCTGGCGCGAGCGAGCTATTCCATGCCGCCAGCGCATGGCGCAGCGATTGTTGCCACCATCCTGAACAATGCAGACCTGCGCGCCGAATGGGAGGCCGAACTGACGCAGATGCGTGAACGGATGATCTCGCTGCGCAAGGCGCTGGCCGAGACGCTGGTCGAGAAGACGGGTTCCAACCGGCTCGGCGCGGTGGCGATGCAGAATGGCATGTTCAGCCAGCTGCCGCTGTCGAAGGACGGCATCACGGCGATGCGTGAAAAGAGTGGTCTTTACATGCCAAATTCGGGACGCATCAATATCGCCGGATTGAACCTGAAGGATATTCCGGCTGTGGCAGATATCATCGCCAAGGAAGCCTAGACTTCAAGGCCGGGCGCCGCCATCTCGGTCAGCTCACTTATCATTTCGGGCGGCGCTGGGATGGCCTTGCGCGCATCGAGATCCAGCGTGATAGCGGTCGCCTGCATGGTGGCCCAAGGCGTACCTTTGGCCGGATCCA
>Ga0098042_1000600_pt1 | contig 13970 bp, 35 predicted proteins | sample 9_EtaG_FD_75066 | JGI IMG/M metagenome (GOLD analysis project Ga0098042, IMG submission 75066) | Marine viral communities from the Subarctic Pacific Ocean - 9_ETSP_OMZ_AT15188 metaG | ecosystem: Environmental > Aquatic > Marine > Oceanic | place: Pacific Ocean | collected 2015-01-10
ATAAACTGTTCAAAGGTTAAAGCTGATTCTATTGCATCTATACACTCAATAGAGCCTTTCTTATAGTGTGGGGGATGGTTTACATTATCTGTCATTTTGTTTCTCCATTAATTTTTTTTACTAAAGATTCAATCCAAGCTATTTCTTTTTCATTTTTTTGTATTTCTTCTTTGTCAGAAATTATCACACAAGGTATTCCAAGATTTCCCACGATTGTTTTACCATTCTCTTCATTTCTAGCTTCAACTGTTTTCCCATATCTATTTAAGCATCTTACTATTGCACTTTTTTCGCTTTTAGTTAGATTCATTTTGTTTCTCCAGGATTTCGTGCATTAATAACCATTCTACCTTTTGTTTGTTATCCTGTGGTTGTTCTAAAGGTTGGTACTCCTCTGCTTTTTTTATTTGTTCTTTTATGTTTTCTAGTGATTTGTGTATTGTCTCAAACTTTGAGTCTTGTGGCGTAACACCATCAATTACAAAATCTCGCAAAACTTTTGTATTAACATTTAATGCTTTTGCTAAACTAGACTTATTAAAGTAATTTTCTAAAAGATAATCCATATCTTTACGCATTTTTATTATTTCAACCTCTTTAATCATTTTGTTTCTGCAATATTCTAATAGCGTCTTCATACCAACGTATTTTTTGTTTATTAGATTGTATTGCACCACGGTTTTTGTAGGCGTTTATACAACGGTTATAATATTTAATCTTTTCTTGTTTGCTCATTTTTTTTTGTTTTTTTATCTGTAGTTTTTTCATTACTTTTAAATATTCTATCCCAGCCTTTACTCCATTTATCATGATTGCCAGGTCTGGGTTTGCTACCCTTACTCAAACTCGTACCCCAACATAACCTCAACTATGCTTGGAGTATTGTAAATAGTAGGTCTTTCCCCATCCCTAACTGATTTATAATCTCCAAGCGTTTCTTCTAGTTGATCCCATCCCCTGTCCATATCTTCATCATTCATTTTGAATATCTTAGTTGCAAATGGAGCTTTGGTTTCTTGTGCAACAAATAAAAAGTCTTCTACTTTGAAGCCAGCTTTTTGATAACCTCTTCTATAAAAAGCGGCCTGTAAGTCATACTGATAACGTCTGATAGAGCGAGTAAATCCAGATACGGAGCAATCACTTGTAGTCTTATAATCAATAACTACAATAGATTCATCTGAATACGGTTGTACTACTGGGTGTCTGATAACATCAGATCTTAGCTTGAGGAGTACGTCTTGCTCCCACCAGTACAAGGAGTTTTCGTATGGTCTGGTAAAAACTCCAGGATACTCGCCCTGATCAACGTCAAGGAACTTTCTTGCTTCTTCAATCAGATTATCTTTCATGCGAAATAAAGTGTCCCTTTTTTCTTGTGTGATCACTAACATACCTCTATCTTCGTAATCACGTTTTAGTTGTTTATTTGCATTTGTGTAAGGAGATCCAGATATGACTGCAACCTCGTTATTAAATGCGTTCTCGCCCTCTACAATTAGAGAGTGGGCAGCAGAACCGAACTGCATAGCAGGTGTCGGCTCTACTACCTCTTGCATAGCATGAAGCTGCGATTGTCTAAATCTCCTTAAGGTAGATGAAGACACGCCTGGTGATTGGTGATAATATGCATTATCCATACCTGGAAAATATATAGTATCGCCAATAGCTACGTGCTGATGACTTTTAAGTGAATCTGGTAGTGGTGGATTATCTATCATTATCAACTCCTGGTTCTAAGTAAATGGTTATTTTATCTGATTCATAAAAATTAAAATGACTCTCTAGCACTTTTGGATTTTTATAATCTCTAATTGAAAAGCCGTATTCGTCTTTCATAGGCTTACCGTTTTTATGTTTCTTTATTGGGTATTCTGTCTCCGTTGCAGAAATACAAGGAACTTCACTTAATGATTCATATAGATCAACATCTATACCATATTCTTTTTTGATGTATGTTTGAATTGCGTCCATAACCTCATATTGATATAAAGTTATGTTCACGATCCACTCCCATTTGTAATAAGATTTACTTTTTGTTCAATCTTTTCAACTTCATCAAGTAAGTTTACTATTGATACCTTTAGTTCATGCACCAGGTAGTTAATAGCGTCTTGCTTTTGTTGTTGTTGAATATTGTTAATTTGTGTGTCTATAAGCACACTAGCCATACTGTTTGTATCTATTGACATATTACCTCCGTCAAAAATATTGTTTAAGTATAAACAAAGTATAGACATATTACAATACATTATGTAAAATTAATTTATTACGTTTATTTAAGGAGTTAATATGAGTAAATCAGGCGAATTGTATATGATGTCAAGGCTATCTTATGATCAAGCTGTAGATGATTACAACACAAAAAAAATTAATTCATTGTTAGAAGGATACAAAAAATACTACAAAGAAAATGTAGGTATGGATTGTTTAGATCCGCAAGGAGATCTTATTAATTTTTATGATGAAGATAATAGCCAGGAGAGTTTAATATGAAGTGTTGGGTTTGCCAAACAAAGCTCATCTGGGGTGGAGATCATTCTGGAGAAGATTACGGTAATGAGGAATACTATATAGTTAGCAATTTATCTTGCCCAGAGTGTAAAGCTTTAGTGCTTGTTTATCATGAAAAAATTGAAACAGAGGAAAAAAATGATTGAAGCCTTACAATTCTTTTTTTGGTTTTTTGTTGCAAGTTTTGCAATTCCTGGATTATTTATACTGCTTTTTGATAGAATTTAGTTTTACAGTAAGACAAAACCCAAACATAACTTACTGTAAGGGCGATAAGAATATCCTCTAATTGTTAAGTTTTTATCGCCCACCTTTAAACCCGACCAAAACCAGGACTTTACAAATTGTAAAAAGTATGTTATAATAGGATTCTAGCCTAGAGCTAGTTTGTTCTTAAAAATAAAAATAAGAGGAGAAACTGACATGAAGATTTTAATCGCATGTGAGTTCTCAGGGATTGTAAGAAATGCTTTCTTAGACAAAGGGCATGATGCCTGGTCTTGTGATTTGCTACCAAGTGATGATAGATCCAACCGTCATATACAAGACGATATTAGAAAAGTGATGTATATGGATGATTGGGATTTTATGATGGTTGCACATCCACCTTGCACTCGCTTATGTCTTTCTGGTAATAGGTGGTATACAAAACCACCAAAAGGAAAAACACTTGAGCAGTTAGAAAGGGAAAAGATTGAATCATGTAAATTTGTTGCAGAACTCTGGGATGCAAACATTCCAAAGATCGCAATAGAAAATCCTTTGATGAGAGGAGATTGCAAAGAGCTGATTAATAAGTTTTCTGTAAATGATTTCAATAAGCAAAACCAAATAATTCAACCTTATGAATTTGCGGAAAGCCTGGAATCAAAAGATAACATAACTAAAAGAACAGCTCTTTGGTTAAAAAATCTTCCTAATCTTGTCCCAACAAGTAATTTTACAAAAGATACGGCTTGTAAAACTGCTATACATCATGTGCCACCAGGCCCAGATCGTTGGAAAATAAGAAGCACTTTCTTCCCAGGTATTGCCAAAGCTATGGCAGAACAGTGGGGATAACAAAACTTGAGAACAAAGAAAGGGAGTGTAAAAGCTCCCTTTTTTATTATTGTCTATTATTGTCAAGACTATAATGACGCTAAAAAACATGATAGGAATGGGCTTTTGACGAATATTTGATTTTTGGCATTTTTGTCATAGGCAATAAAGAAAAGTATATATATTTATAAGATAATACTTGACAAAGTATAGATCTCTAAACTATCCTCTCAATACATATTAGGGTAATGTGGGGTAGGCTAGTATTAAAATAAGCATGACACCCTAATTTGCTTAATATGGGATTTAAGAAACACAAACTAGAATACGAAGCAATCATATCCGATCAAGAAGACGTCCCCGTTGAATTTGCCAACCTAGATAATAAACTTACCAGAAGACAAAGAAACTTTGTTTGGATAGCTGTAAACAATCCAAGACTATCCCTTATAGAGTGTGCAAGTAAAGCTGGTTACAAAGATCCAAGACAAGCTGCTGTAAATGTATTTAAAAATGAACTCGTTAGAAAAGAGTTTAATTTTTTATCTAATGAAGTCAAAAAGAAGTATGAGCTCAACTTTGATAGGGCAGTCCAGGATCTTTATGATATAAGAGATAAAGCTCTTGCGGCAGGCTCTTTTAATGCTGCAATATCTGCTCAGAACTCTTTGTTGAGGGTTGGTGGCTTAATTGTAGATAGAAAAGAGGTTATGTTTGGAAAGATAGACCAAATGAGTAGAAAAGAGGTTGAGGGTAGGTTAGAGCAGTTATTGGGTGGTGCTATGGCCAAACAGCTTATAAAACAAAAAGAATTAGAGCAAAAGGAACAATCAGAGGGTAATGTTTATGATGATCATTCAGCGAGCAGACTTGTCAAAAAACCAACCCCAGATCAAGAAACAAAAGAGCAAAAACCAACCTAAATAACTTAAAAACATAAGGCACCTAAATCAAATCTAACGGAGAGGAGTTAATGTAAAGATAATTATGAAAAAAGTGCCTTACATACATATTAGTTAGTTTACGGTAATTGTGCAACATATTTAGATAGGCCTCTCCACCTGTTTTTATTATTATTATACCAAAAGGCTTGATCATAATCTTTAGATCCTGGTTTATAGACTAAGAAACCAAACTTAGAGTGTGGATCTAGGTTTGGATCAAAATAAGCTGATACTTCTTCCCAGGATACAAGTTTGATACGGTATTGTGGTTTATTCATATGACAATTTCATTAAATGCACATCATCATAGCCTTGCTCAATCCATTCTTCATAATGTTCTTTGGCTCTTTGGTATGTAGTATAGTAATCATCACAACCACCAACCCAAACAACATATCTCCAACCTTGTTTATGCTCTTGAGGAGCAAGATATTTTTTTAATTTATTCATCTTACCTCCTCTTGTATGTATTTTTGTATATGTAAACATTTCCAATTATTTTTTATTTCGTTAGCATATTCCAGTCGTAAGTTTCCACCCTCATAGTTATCCCACTTTCCTTGCTCTATATCTATTAAGTGTTTATTGATACAGCTTTGAGAACAAAAAATAAAATAAGGTCTTACATCTGGCTCATAAAAAACTTTTACCTCTTCTTCATTACACATTTCACAGCAATATTTACTCATCTTTTATCTCCTCGCCTTGCATAAAGGCTTTATAAATATTACTTTCTTGATCTAAATAAATTGTTTTTTCTGTATCATTATTCCCACAAAAAGGACATACAGGTATAAATTTATTCTTCTCGCCATAGTGTTTATGACATTTAAGACATTCAACTACTTGTAGATACATCTTTCATCTCCTCTCTTTCATCTGCACAAATACCCTCATCTGCATCACAGTCTAAACATAAATCTTTTTGTGCATCTACATTTCTGCTCCCACAACTTATGCAACATAAGGGAACACCTAACATAGGACAATAACTATATTCTTCCTGTTTATATAATTCTTGTTCTATAAATTCAGCAATTCTATTTCTTAAATTTATAATTTCTGCAAATTCCTCATGTTCACAATCAATACTACTTACTCCGTATTTTTCAAGTAAATTGTAAAAATCATCTTGGAACTTAATAAAATTATCGTCTGACATTTCTTTAGCAGTCATCTTTTATCTCCTTTTTTATTTGCTATCTCCCAATCAATTCCTTTTTTTATTTCTCTATATACATCTAAAGTTACATGGTAGCCATTTACTTCCGTATCTTCTGATTCTGCAACATTAATATAAGGATTATCTTTAGATAAATTTTCTATAAACCATTCCGTTAAATATAATATTTTTGATTCACCAGGCTCGGCAGGATAATAGTCTTCTAAATTTTTAACATCTACCCACATATCACACTTCCAATCTATACAAGTTTGTTTAACTCCATTTTTAAAAGCGTAGCTAAGATACATCTGACACTTCCTCAACATTACTACATTCCCAATCTTTTGAAGCGTCATAACCAATAGAAAATTGTAATTCTTTATTAGCTAAGTCATGTGCTTCATCTTCGTTATTTGCTTCTACAATATAATCGTATTGCAAAGTTTCATACGGTATAAAAGATACCCTGTATTGTTTTGGTTTACTCATATGACACCTTCTCTATCTTATAAATTTCTTCATCTTCATAACCATATTCAAGTCCATTACCTGTATGAACTTCGTTTTCTGGCTCATAGTTCCCTTCATTAACCATTTCTCTGGCTTCTTCTTCTGTTTTTGCTTTAACTTCTATTTCAGAATAGCCTATCCATTTTGTATATACTTTATATTTCATCTGACACCTTCTCCAAAAAAAATTCCATTCTATTTAAATTAACTTTTCCCTTGTCTAATTTATTTTCCAGTTCTTCTATTGCTTCATCTTCTGTTTCAGCTTCAAGTTTTATTGCTATCTTTACAATATAGTTTTCATTCCATATATTCATCTTAAATCTCCTAATCTTTGTAGTAAAAATCTGCACATTCTAATAAACACTCAACACCATATAATTGATGTAATTCAAATTTAGATTGTTTTTTCATAATCTTGTCATTTTGATTATCTTTGATCTCGTTTTTAGCTATAGCAATCAAACACCTTACAACTTCTAGTGCTGTTTCTAGTTCTTTGCTTTCTTTTTTAAATGTTAAGTTCACTTTAATTGTCATTAGATACCTCCTCAGTATCTTCATCTGGGTTTGATATACATTCCCAGTCGCCACCGTTAGAGTCAACTTGATCAGTATTGCCACCACCTGCAAGAAATATATTAACGGCTTCTTCGTAACTGTTAGCCATAACATCTGTTTCTGCTGTAGTACAAACAAAATTACTGAATATGTATTGTTTCTTTTTTGTTGTCATAAATTACCTCGCTCTAAATAAATAAAATAAAGCCCTTAACTTCCATTCTGGTAAGTGTTGTAAGTGCTTTGGTATTGGGTTTGGATATACTGGTTTAGCCATTATTGATCTCCCTCTATTATTAATTCTTCAAACATTTTTGATTGTCCATTACTACCAAAACCAGAGAAACGGTTAATTCTTATGTGTTCATCTCTCCAGGGATAATAATTTCCATATTTAAGTTCTTCTTTAATTTCTTCTGCCTTATCATCATCTGTAAATCTATCTATTACATCATTTGTTAATCTAATTAGAACTTGAACTTCATTTGGATTAAGTTCACAATTTTTTTTTGCTTCAATTAAAGTGTCAATAAGTTTTTGTAATGTCATAAGTCTTGATCCTTCAATATATTTATTGCTATGGTTATCTGATTGCTTATATGTTCTAAATCTTTGTCAAGCTCTTTCTTGCTTTCAAAGTTATCATCTTGTAAACAAGCTACAGATATTTCTGCCTCTTGTAGTGCTTTTAATACTTCTATCATTATGATTATTTTCCTCTAAAATAAATTTCCATTCATTTGATTCAACATTGTTTAAAAATGATTCTTTAGAAAAGTAGTATTGATTATCTGCAAACCACATTTCAAACATTTTGTTTTGTATTTTTTCTACAAAATCATTTTTAGACCATTCACATAAGACCTTATATTCTTTTTTATCTAATAGATTTAAGGTAAATGCTTTTAATTGTTCGCAAAAATAATGTTCATTACCTGTATAGTCTTTTAATAACTCTTTGTAGTTTTTGTTATCAAGGTAATAATCTGGAGTTAATTGTATATAACAACCTCTACCTTGATATTCTGCATATGATAATGAGCAATTAAATTTCATGTTTAATGTATTTGCAAATAATTCTAAACTATCTAAGTTTTCATCTGCCCAAAAATTTATATTATCTCCATTATCAATCCAGAATTTTTGATATATTTTGTCGCACAGTTCATCATCTTGTTTTAAATCTTCAAGATCATAAACTGTATATTCTTTAGTTATTGTTTTCATTATTACCCCTTTTTTTGTTAAATAAATCTATCCAGTCTTTAAGTTCTTGTTCAGTTAGTTGTCTGGCATTTACATCTTTACCGTATTTAGTTTCTAACTCTTTGAGTTTATTGTTTCTTTTTCTTATACGGTTAAGATGTTTATCTATATATTCGCTTATGTGAGTTGGCTCAGACATTAGACACCTCATTAAATAGTTCTGGTTGAATTGGATTGAGTAAGCCAGACATCATTTCAACACTAGGTAAGTTTCTGATAAGTGAATAATCTCCGTCATCAATAATAATAAAACTATATTTGATACCTTGTTCTTTTAGATTATTAAGATATAAAGTTGCATCACAATCTTCCTCTAAATAATAGTTATTGTTATCTTGATAAGAGAATGTACTAATATGTTTAACGGTTAAATTAGTTCTATTAAATAAGTCTTTGGACACTTTTAACCAAGCGTGGCCACCATCTTGATGAAAATCAAAAATTAAATGTTTCATACGCATAACCTCCATATCTAATTATGCATATAACTGACAAATTGTAAAGATATATTATAATTAATGTAAATATATGTAATGATTTCCTGGAATTAATAGCATCTTCTTTATTGGTGGCTCATACACTTAAAAAAAATCATCTTTTCCTACAAATTGTCCGAATATAAGGTATAATTAGCATTACATATTAATAAAAACGAGGTAATAATAATATGAATAATACACAAGAAAAAAAATGTATTGATCTTGTAGCCGACAAGTTCGCAGAACAAGAGCAATTATACAAAGATGCTCAAAAGTTTTTTGAGGACTACGAGAACGCAACCGAGGGCGAACAAATAGCATTAAAAGTAATTGATGAACACAAAGGAAATAATTTTCACGAATATGTAGATTTTATTGATTATGTAAATCAAACAGCTTTAAGCTGGGATTATGTTGAGCCTTATACATTTGATGACCAACGCGAGGGATATTACAGACTCCAGTTGTCCTGGGGTGGTCCAAGTGATGAATTTAGAATATATACCGACTCAAGCAAAACAATACAAGAAATTGAATACTGGTATTTAGACTGGGGCGACGGAGCATCTATAAATGTCCCAAGAGATACAGTAAGTTGGGATATATGTTCTTGGTATGTAGATTTAACATAATAAAGATCATAAACAACGCTATATAGGAAGCGTAGGAGGTTGTCCTATAACTAGGGAGTGAACGCTCCCTTTTTTTATACATTTTTTTTACAAATTGTCCGATCATTCCGATACAATATACTTATATTTAATTAAAACGGAGGTAATGAAAATTGAATAAAAATAAAAAAGAATATTTCTTAACACTTCAACAAGGAACTTATGGTTTTTTTGTTTCTGAAATGTGGATAGAAACAAATGAAAATGATGAAGATTTTTATGAAGTAGAATTAAACAGAGTTAAACCATCAGAAATGCAGTATCAATTTAAAACTAAATACGAAGCAATAAAAGACTTTGAAAATTGGTGCGGAGATAATTGGGACGGAGTAGAACGCCGTTGGTAAGTTTTCTACAAATTGTCCGATATATCAGTTATAATACATATATGTTAAACAACAAATACGGAGGTTAATTAACATGACTTTAATAGTAGACTTTAGAAATTGCGAAAAAGAAACTCAAGAAGAATTGAATAAATACCAATTTGAAATAGGCTCTTATATGGCAGTAATTGGAATGAGTAAAATTACTTGCGACAACTACAAAGAGGTATACGCAAGACTGGTAATATTCAACGCTTCAATATTTGATAACAGCGAACCCTGGTTAAATCTTAATATGTGCCAGGCTTTAATAGGGGCCAAGTTCAACATTAAAGATGAAAGCAAATCCCAGTTTAGTACTAGGATGTTGAATCGTTGTATTGAAGATATTGATCAAAGAGAAACTAAATCCCAGGAGGTGGCTTAACATGAGCTCAGAAAAAACAATAAACGTTAATGTAGGTTTTATAGAAAAAGAAATGGCAGACATTACTTTTGATGAGTTCGCTAAAAGGTGGAGAGATCACGCAAAACAATTACATAAATTATGTTGGTGTGATAGCAGAGAGGCTTTTGAAGCTAATCGTGAAACATTAGAGCAAGTTGAAAGACTGGTAGATCAGATGATCGAAATAGCTTTTAACGATACATACGATAAACAACAAAAGAAAAAGGAGGCCGTATGAACGCACAAGATCGTTGGAACAAAGAGCAACAAATGGCTCTTGATTACCAAAAGATCAACAATAAAGAATTTAAACATAAAGTGTTTATAAACTTTGTTGATCTAAAAAGATCATTTATTAATGAGGCTAAAAATATGGTTGAGTGGATCAAAAAGGAAAAAAGATCATGCGAAGACTATATTTACTTTATGGATAACGGTTTTATAGATCATAAACCAGATCGATATGAATATAGATCAGCAGTATTTAATGATCTTAAAAAATTAATCGTAGATCAACAGGATCATGATCCTAATGTTTACGAGATCGTGCAGAAGTGGGATATGTGGTATCACTCGTAAGATCAATAGATCATACAAGAGGGATCATAAGATCCCTTTTTTTATGGATCATGATCTAAAACAAGAAATGACCAGAGATCCAACAGGATCTACCAGGATCCAAGTGATAGATCTATTAAGATCCTGGTGTTAGATCCGACAGATCAAGTGAGATCTAAAATGATCATTTGCTCTTATTCTAAGCTCTTACTTACATAAACCACCTAATAACATTAATTAAATAAAACTAATCAATACAGAGCATTACAGAGCTTTAATTTAAGGGATCTATAAGGATCTCTGGCCTATATTTTATGGATCTACCAGGATCTTTGAGTTAGATCATGTAGATCTAGTAAGATCCAAGTGATTGATCAGTAAGATCTAACAGGATCCTGGTGCATGATCATGTAGATCTAGGTTCCCTTAGACCCCCATTTTATACACACAAATAGATCTATCAGATCCCCCCACCCCCAAAAAAAATGCATAACTATATAACCTATATACAAGCACAAGGTTTCTCTCACACGATTTTAATTTTCACAACATTCTAGTATTTTTTATATTTAGTGATACAATCAATACAAAAGGGGTGTGGTCAATAATGTACTTCATATTACCTCCGTACAGACTGCACCCTAATTGATATTATTATGGAAGAAGATATGATCATGAATGTTCCTTCTGCTCCTGAGATGCAAGGGACTCCTATGGCCCCCGATTTATCTGGGCAAATGCAACCTGAAATGGGTGAAGTATCACAATCTGAAATGCAAGAGGCTCAGGGAGCCCTCATGCAGATTATACAAGTTATAAATATGTTGATTGAGCAAGGGCTCAACGAAGAACAAGTTAAAGCTTTCCTAGAGCAATACGGTATCTCTGAAGATGAGCTAGATCAAGCAGCTCAAGCTCTTGGTGTAGATATTGATGCAATACTTAGTGGTCAGATGCAACAACCTCAAGAGCCTATGATGATGGCTGAGGGTGGTCCAGGAGTTTTACCAGATAACGAACCTACTTTCCAAAATAGATCTCCGCAAGAACAAATATTTACTTTACAAAATGCTATAGATAATTTGTATACAGAGTATGAAATGGTATTGCGTAATAACGAAGTAGAGCGAGCCCAAAATATTGTTAAACAAATTAACGATTTAGATAATCAAATCATTCAAATAAAAGCTAATATGCCTACAAATGTTGGGGCTGGCTTAGGCCAAAAAAAAAACTAAGTAGTCCACCTGACGTAGGTTCCATTACTCCTATATCTCCCTTTGAAATAACCGAGGCTTTTGGTGGTCCACTTTATCAAATGTTAAACCCTGGTGCTCAACAGTTAGTTGATAAACTAGGATTACGTGGTCAAGGATTAAGCGGTGCTGCTGCTATGGCATTTGGTCCACAAAAAAAAGCTAGTGGCGTATCCGCAGGATTACAAAAATTATTTGAAATGTTCCCAAAACTAAAAGGCAATCCTTTAGAAGTTATTAAAGAAACTCCAAAAATTATAAAAAAACTACAAAACAAAGTTACAGATCAAAAAATTAATATATCTTCGGGAGCAACTAGAGATAAGTTGTTAAAAACTAGATCAGAAAATCAAGAATTAATAAAAGAACTAAAAAAATATGAAAATGAAGCAGACAATTATTTTAAAAATATACTAAGTCAGCCAGGTAGCATGACATTTGATCCAAAATTTGCAAATTCTGTAAAAGAATATATTAAAATTAAAGATCCCAAATTGATTAACATAGGCTTAAGTAAAAACTTTGATAATGAAAATATTGTTATAGCACTAAAAAAATCTGAAATACTAGATGATATTAAAAAGTTAAATAAAATTGAAGTTTTGCAAAAACCAAATAGTACTTTTGCAGATAAACTTCTTGCTTCGGAATTAAAAAAAGAAACTAAATTCAAAACCATAAGTGAAGCTTTAGAAGAGCTAGATAAATTTCAATAATGTATGACCAATCCTAATTTTTCGCACCTATCTGATTCAGAAATACGCGAAACTCTTATGTTACAAGAGCGTCTAGCTCTAATAGAACAACAAAAAGAGTGCCAAGGTTCTTTCTTAGAGTTTATTAATTATATGTGGCCAGAGTTCATTTGTGGCCGTCATCACAAGATATTTGCTCAAAAACTTGAGGAAGTCGCAGAAGGTAAGTGCAAACGGTTAATTATTAATATGCCCCCTAGACACACTAAGTCCGAGTTCTGTTCTACCTATTTCCCTGCTTGGATTATGGGTAAGCAACCAAATCGTAAGATTATGCAGACTACTCACACAGGCGAACTTGCGGTTCGTTTTGGCCGTAAGGTCAGAAACATGATGGATACTGATGAGTATAAAAAAATATTTAGCAAGGTAGAACTACAAGCCGATTCTAAATCTGCTGGAAGATGGGAAACTAACAAAGGTGGTGAATACTTCGCTGCTGGTGTCGGAGGTGCTATAACAGGTCGTGGTGCAGACTTACTTATAATTGACGATCCACACTCAGAACAAGATGCACTTAGTCCAACAGCTATGGAAGCTTGTTGGGAATGGTATACCTCTGGCCCTAGACAGCGTTTACAACCAGGAGGAGCGATTATATTGGTTATGACTAGGTGGAGTTCAATAGATTTAACTGAAAAGTTACTAGAGGCTCAAAAAGAGGAACTAGCTGACCAATGGGATATTGTAGAGTTTCCAGCTATCTTTGAAGAAACGGGTAATCCTTTGTGGCCTGAGTTCTGGGATATAGACGAACTTAATAAAGTAAAAGCATCTTTGCCCACTCAAAAGTGGAACGCACAATGGATGCAAACACCAACCGCAGAAGAGGGCTCTATCATTAAGCGTGAATGGTGGAATACGTGGGAGCATGATTCCTTGCCCCCTGTGAAATATATTATACAAAGTTACGATACTGCATACAGTAAGAAACAAAACTCTGACTACTCAGCCATATCTACTTGGGGTGTATTTAATCCCACAGCTGACGATCCAGATTCAATCATTTTACTTGATGCTCAAAAAGGTAGATGGGACTTTCCTGAACTAAAACGTATAGCTTATGAAGAATATAAATACTGGGATCCTGATATGACGTTAATTGAAGCAAAGGCATCTGGTACACCACTAACGCATGAACTACGAAGATTAGGCATACCTGTTGTTAATTACTCTCCTACTAGAGGCCATGATAAATCTACTCGTATGCACTCAGTCGCACCTATCTTTGAATCTAATCTTGTGTGGGCACCACAAAAAAAGTTTGCTGAGGATATGATAGAAGAATGTGCAGCATTTCCTTTTGGTAAAAATGACGATTTATGTGATACTATGACTCAAGCCCTGATGCGTTTTAGGGAAGGTGGTTTAGTTTCTTTACATGACGATTACTTGGAAGACTCTAGGCCAGTAGTTAAAAGGGCATATTACTAATGGCAATAGAAAAAGAACCAAACACTATACCAAACTCACAAA
>Ga0098042_1000601_pt1 | contig 13962 bp, 10 predicted proteins | sample 9_EtaG_FD_75066 | JGI IMG/M metagenome (GOLD analysis project Ga0098042, IMG submission 75066) | Marine viral communities from the Subarctic Pacific Ocean - 9_ETSP_OMZ_AT15188 metaG | ecosystem: Environmental > Aquatic > Marine > Oceanic | place: Pacific Ocean | collected 2015-01-10
TATTACTTGGCGAGTATGGGCAGATGAATTAGATAATGTTAAGAGCGGTTGCGATGATGGGATTGTTTATTGTGATGATTGCAAAGATGAAACGACTGCTATTTTTAAGGAGAACGAAGATGACAGTTAAAGTTTTCTTTGAAACACCTAAAGGCTCATACGCTGAGGAGATAGCAACATTTAGTGATGAAGAATACTTTGATGCTTGTTATCCAATCTTGGAAAAGATAGCTAAGAAAAACAGATTTATATTAACTGAATCATTTATAGAGGATAGCGAAGATCAGTAAAGAGGAAATAACAATTCAAGATTATATTTGGGCTAGTGGTACATATCTAACGACACACTTGCCTGAGGGGTTTGATAAATGGGAAAAGAAAAAGAAGTATAGTTTTCTTGAGGAGTTTGCTCACGAATTTTTAAAAGGTTTGGAAGGCAAAGATATATGGGAAATGATAGAAGATTTAGCGTGGTCTGTAAGAATGTATATTGATCACGATGTATCAGTCTGCATGAGAAGTACAGCAGACGAACCTAAAAGGTTTGCCAAATGGATAGAAGAAATATTAGAAACTAATGAATGATTACATAAGATATATCATTAAGTACGACAAAAGAAAAAATGTTAAACAAGAGGAGATTTGGTACAACTTTAATAATGCTATCAACAGAATGACTGAACTAGAAGATAAGAATCCTGTTATGTATAAATCAGTTTATGAGAATGGTTGGTCAAGGAAAAAACTAAATGAGCAAGGGAAGTAAGAGAAGACCTGAAAAAGGAACGCAGTATCAGGATAATTGGGAAAAGATTTTTGGTAATAAAAATAGTAAGGAGAAAAAATGCAAGACTATGAAACGCAATACGAAAGAGCAACGATAAACTTTGAAGGAGTAAAGATTGCTATGAGGCAAGATAAGAATGGATACATCTTAACTTTGTCTGTTCACCCTGATGAAGTGCCTGAGAGTTTGTTAAGGGATTGGGTAGGCTCTAGGTATCAAGTCGCTATGGTACACATAGGAGATGATGAGATGCCTATTGTTCCCAAAAATAAAACAGAGGGTGAAAGGTATGTTGCTAAGGCAGGACTGCTTTGTAAGGAAAGGGAGTTTCAATTATTCATAGCTAACAGGAACAACTTACCCACAACTATGATAGAAAATTTTGACCATGATGATTGTGCTGAATGTCTTAGGAGAGAACTTAATATTGAAAGTAGGTCGCAACTTATGGATAACAAAGAGGCTAGGCAAAAACTAGACATGATTATCTTAGACTTTGGAAGGTCTGAATGGGCGAAGTAATAGATAAGACTAAATTAAAATGGTGGGCTTGGCATAAGAAAAACCCTAGAGTATGGGTGTTGTTTCAGAAGTTTACCCTTGAAGCAATTAGGTCAGGCAGGAAACATTACTCACATTGGGCTATAATGCAGAGGATAAGATGGGAAACTGATATTGTAACGAAAGGTAATCCTTTCAAAATATCAAATGATTTTATAGGATATTATGCTAGATACTTTATACACAGCTATCCTGAGCATAAAGATTTCTTTAGGATCAAACCTTTAAAACATGAGAGGGGAAAGCATGAAGAAGAACAAGATCAAGATACTACCCATGAAGAAGTCTTGTATGGTTAATCTTCCCATAGGAATAGAGAAGGAAAAGTTTAAAAAGAAAAGCATACTTAAAACTGCATGGCAACGCTTAAACACATTACATTAGAATCTGATAACGAAGAATACACACTACTAACTCCAACAGTTAAAGCCAAAACCTTTTCAGGTGCAGAAAGAAAATTCAAAGGTAAACACATAGAAGCTATCATTAGGCTAGATGAAGGCTCGTTCATGGTATTTCATTATGATGATGATATTGCTGATTAGTCTTGCCACTTTTATTGCTATCAACTTACTAGCTATTTTAATTATTTATTTATTACAGTATTTCTACCACTCGTAGGAGATACTGTTCCCTGCGGGAAAACAAAAAATAAATAGAAACCGCATAAGCTCAAGCTCTAGCTCAAGCTCACAACATAAAAAAAATACATCGCAGCCAGATCGCAGCCGTCTGGACAAACTACAAACTATTATTATTAAGTATTAACAGGTTAATATTTAATTATCTTTGGACTGCTTGAGGTTTAAAATCTTCTATGAAGAACTTTCTTAACTCTGGTATTTGTTCTGCTTTTAGAATCTCGTTCTTAGCGTCTTGTATTTCTACAAGTTTATCTCGTTTCTCGTCTGGAGATAGATTAGGATCATTGATTGTTATAGCCTCTAGGTTTCTAGCTTCTTTTAGTAAGTCGGCAGTTTCTTGTAGCTGGGATTGTAAATCTTTTAACGCATCGTAGTATTCAACTCGGTATTCTTTAGCCATGCCTATTGCAAATGTATCACCCCTATCCATAACATCATCTTCTAGTTTTCTAAATGACTGCACTAGATCATCGGTCATACCTTTAAGATCATAGAATTGATTTTCAATACCTCGCCCCTCAGGTGGTAATGTGAACGCCCCAACAACAGGAAGTTGATCGACACGCAAACTAGCCCTCTCTGATCCTGTTAAACCTTCTCTTAACATGGAATCAACGCCCTGCATTACATAAGTTCCCATTGATCCTGAGTATCCACGAATAAGATTTTCTACATAAAGAGGACTAATATTTAATTCATCACCCACGACTTTTGAAAGGGTGTCTGTGCTTGGTCGATAAGCCAAGTCATCTGTACCCTCTAAGTATGACGGAACTATTTTTCTACCTGTAAAGAAATCATAGTTAAAATAATTTTCTATTAATGGTTCTACCAATGTAGGTGGTGTGATAGAAAGCGTAGTGCTTATGTTTCTTTTTAAACTATCGGTGACATCTTTACCTGCTATATCATCCATAGTGTAAGCTATAAGTCTTTCGGGAATAGTAAATGCAAGTAAACCCACTTCAAATGGCTTAGGTAAAGCAATCGTTTCTCCTGTTAGTTTTTTAGTCCCGGGAATAATTATGTAATTATCTTTGATTTCTTCAGGTGCTTCTTCGTATTCTTCACTATCTCTAACTAATAAATAGTAATAAGGTACTAAAGAAATTAATCCTGCAAATCTAAGAAATACACTTTTTAATCTTTTAGCTGGTGATAAACCTCTACCTATACCATATTTACCTGTTAAACCTCTATAAAATACATCAAGTCCTTGTATTCTTGGATTTAAAAACATTGTTGTTTGTGCAAGAAATTGAAAAAATGGATGATTACCACGCCTTGTAAAGTTTAAAACTTCCATAGCTTGAAATATAGCTTCTGCTTCATTGCCTGTTCTTTTAAGAGCATCTTTATAAACAGCGACTCTTGTTGCTGCATCAGTAATAGCTGTACCTTGCCCTAATATTTCCCACACTTTTGCAAGAGTATCAAAGGGTGCCATCATTATTTTCTTAACTGTTGACCTTTGTTTTTTAACTTCTTTTTTATACAGGTTATTAACTAGTTTTTCTGTGGTATCTATTTGTCTTACACCTTGATCATATCCTGTAATAATTCCTGAATCTCTTAACTGTTTAAATTCTTTTGGCAAATTACCTGTAGCTAAACCAACAGCTATGCTTACTGTTTCTTTTAAAGAACTAATAACAGGAGTATAGTTTGCACCACTTAGAGTCCATGCTGATACAGAGTCCCTAAGTATTTGCCTAAACCAAAAGTCAGGCAGTCTTGTAATAAAGTCAGATACAATTTGTTTTGTTCCTCGTAATGCACCCATTAAAAGACCTGTAAGTGCAAAATCTCCACCTGTCATTATAGTAAATGCATTAAAGTAATCAGGATCATCAACTTTCCATGATGTAGTTTTACCATTTACTTTTATTTGAACTATGTTTGGTCCTTTAACATTACCCTTAACTTGTTCTGCTACACCAAGAATTTGTAAGTTACGCATAACTCTATTTGCTGCAACATTCTTCATACCTAAGTTTATTGCTGCTCTAAGATTGTTAGTTATGCCTGTGATTGGATCAACAATATCTTTTTCCTCACTACCTTTTGCTCTTTTAAATGGTGTAATAGATAAACCTTGCAGTATCTTAGGACCTTTAAATCCTTCCATGCCTTCAAGTGGTCTATAAAAAGGTATATAGTCTGATGTTTCCATCCAAATCTTACCTGTCTTTTCATCCAAGACTCCTGTATCTATAAGAAATCTAACAATGTGTGAGTTCCATGTTTGATACTGATCAATCATGGTTTGTAGTTGTGGATAATCTTTTAGTGCTTGTTCTGCATCTTTCTTATCTTGTGCAGTTATCTTTACTTTTCTACCTTCTGCATCAAATCTAGTTTCTCTTTGCACTCTTAATACAGCCTGAAAAGCCCAAAGCATATTGGGATTGTTAATCGCTTCTTTAAATATTTCGTATGGTGCTACGATAGGTTGACCATCTTGAGGCGATACATCAACAACTGTGGTGTAACCTTTTTCTTTGTTATAAACAGGAACGCCTCTTAAAAAAGACTGTTGAAATATATCTCCTGATCTATCTGAATGATATAAAGCTGCTGCTGCTGACACAGATGCAGATAACATTTCATCACCAACACCAGATATTTCTCCTGCAACATAATCTGTATCTGCTAATCTTGCATACTGATCTAGTATTTCTTGTCTAAAACCTAATGGATTCCAAAAACCTTTTAATGTTTCTAAAACTCTTTGACCTACAGTTACATCATCAGGTGTGTTATCTCTAACAGTTAATCGTTTAACTATTCTTTCTGTTTCTGTTTTTAAAGGTTTACCACTATTTTTAAAAGAATACTTAATCTTATTTTCTTGACCTATATCACTAAAAATAAAATTAATATCAGCAGACTCTGCTGAAGGTGTATTCTTTATATCTTCTTGTGCTTTTACTGCTGCTGCTACAGCATCAGGGTTTGCCCCTGTGTTAATGACAGGTCTAACACCTGCTTCTATTGACTTTTGTTTTTCAGCTTTTGCTTTTTCGAGAAGTCGTTTGGTTTCTGAACCTTGTTCTTGTTCTTGTTGAATAGTAATTTCATCATTGCCAACTCCAACGCTTCTTCTTTTTGCAAGGTACTGATATGATCCTGAGGTATCTTCTTCAAGTGTTTGCTCTCCTACACCAAAGTTGTTATTTACAAATACGAAGTTTACTAAATCTCCATATTCATCTTTTAAATTATTGTATGTATCTCTTGGTGTATTTTCAACATCAATTAAATAGCTACTAGGTATATATCTTCCTGTTTCAACAAATCTATTTAAAACTCTAGTAATAGAGTTATTAAAATCTGCATCCAATAATATAACATCTACATCATAACCATAATTATTTCTAAGGTTATCTATGGTAGAAATTATAGACTTCATTTTACTTGTACCACCAACCTTAGGTATAACAATGTTATTACCTAATTCTATTTGACTTTCTAAAACATCCTTAAATAAAGAACTAGATTCTACAGCTACAGCATTAGCACCTAAACCATCTCCATATTCAGGCAAGATTTTTTTTGCATCATCTGAATCTACGATTGATGCACCAATTTTTTTAGCAATCTTTTCTGCAAAATGAGATTTACCTGATGCTGGTAAACCTATAGCTATCACTGCTTTACGATCTGCTTTAACAACTCCTTCTGCATAGCTTTCTGCTTTCTTAATTAGCTGTGGCAAGTATTTATCTTTTCTAGCTTTTAACTCATCATCAAAATATTTATCAGATTTAATTTCTCCTTTAACCATTTTTGCTGTTTCTTCTTGAGCAAAAACTCTGTTCTCTGCTTCTACTAATGCACTGTCTGTTAGTAACTTAATAAGTTCATCACGATTTAATCTTCTGTTAGATAATTTCTTTAGTTTTGTACCAAGCTGTCTAACTAATAAGTTATATACATCATCACTTGCAAGTTCTGTAGTAAACACAGGACCACCTAAAAGAAAGTCTATGGAGTTTTGATTTAAGATTGATTTTGCTTGTTCTTTAGCAGTTTTAACTCTGTTATAAAGCTGTTGTTTAAATCTTGGTCCAAGTCTTTCAATAGGGCGACCAAGTTCAATTAAATCTTTTTTGTTAACTAATAACTCACCTTCATTAAAAAACTTATATTGTTTACCTAAACTTCCTGTTACATCAAAGTCATAACCACCTGTCATTATTGGATTTATATAAGCCAAGACTTTATCTTTAGGAATAATGTATTCAATTACACTACCATCTTCTGCAATTATTCCGTCTTTAACTTCTTCAAGTGCATCTATTTCAGGATCACCAAAAACAAAATCTCCTGTATCTTTAGGAGAAAATGTTTCTGCAACTCTACGATCAAAAGTTACAGGAACTAAATCATATTCATCTTTAATAGAACTACCACGATATACAACTATTTGTTCTGGAAAATTACTTAATGCTTCCTCTGTAATAAACTGAATATCCTCTTGCAATCTTTCTACATCACTTGATCTCCACTGATCTACTCCTAATGTTTTAATAAAATAATTTTCATCATTTTCTAATACAGCAGCTATTGAGTCTGATCCTTCATTTTGTGCTTCTTCTACTACCCTGCTAATTAATGTTCCTTCTTCCTCATCATTGTATTTATCTGGCAAAGAATCCCATTCTATTCTACGAACAGTCCTGCCATCAGCAGATACAAACTTAGGTTGTGTTACTAATTCAATTTCTTTTTGAGGTGTTATTCTTCCTTCTGTTCTAACAAGGCTTAGTTTAGTAGTTGATTGACCTATAGCTGGTTTTACAGGTATTGACTCTCCTGCTTTTGTTTTTAATGCAGTTGCACTAACACCAAATAAACCTTTCTTTTTATAAGGATTTGCTATGGTTGGTCTGTTAGTTACATTAATTAAATTAGGATGAAATAAGACATCACTAAAATCTAATTCAACTATTCTTATTTGATTAGGATTACCTGACAAAGAATGATATTGACTATCGCCTAACCTAGCTGATCTAACAGCCTCAGCTTGATTGTCATAAGCCACAGCAACTGTGTCCCCAGTTGGAATATCACCAACAAAGTAAAATACTTTCTTACCATTATTTTTACTACCAGCTTCATCTCTTAATATATCTTGAGTAGCTTGATATGCAGTCTGACTAATTTCTCTTAGTCCATTTCTATCTGCTGTTGGGAATCTTCTTTTAATTAAATATTCATTTAATACATTAGGATTCTGATACATTAGATTTACCCATGCACTCATATCCTCAGTAAACTGATTATCCTCAACACCCATAATATATTCTGTGTATATTCTTGGTGGGTTAGTTAGCAAATCCTCTCTAAACTTATACTTTAAAGTAGGTGCATCTTCTATTGGTCTTTCAGATAATGGTGCGTCATCTTGATTGTTAATATCAAAACCTAAGTTAATTGCACTATCATTAATTTCATTAAACTTAGTTCTTATTCTATCTAATTCTAATGTTGTTCTAACTTTGCCTGTTTCTCTATCTGCAAGTTTGCCACTTAAACTTCTTTCAACAATATCGTTAGCTGTTTGGAATCCATTTTCATTTAAGGCATTAACTGTTCTAGTAAAAAAGTTGTTAACCTTATTTAATATTGAGGCAGGTCTGCCTGTAACATTTTTTTTATTCTCTATGTAATCCTCATAAACTTTAGCAATACCTTCTTCTACAATATCAGCTTCATTATCATATTCTGGTCTACCACCATATTCTTCTAAAGCTAATTCATAATATGTTTTGTCACTATTTTTTGGCTTTGTATTACGCACATAATTAACTAAAGTGTTGTACTCTGCTTCTGTAAATACATCAGCTTGTCTAAGAGAGTGCCATGATTCGTGACCTAATACTCTTGCTAAATCATCTAAAGATTGTTCAGGGTTATTTTTAAAATCTAAACCTGCTCTATCTATAGCTACAATAATCTCATTAAATACAGGATTAAAAGCACCTTCTGCATCTCTATTAATATTACCTTGTTGATCTCTAATATATTTTTCAAATTTAATTCCAACTTCAGGTGGTAAATTTTTTCTAAAACTTTCTATTAAATTATCTAAATCTTGATTAACCTCTAGTGTTTCTTCATCTACTAATACACCCTCATCAGTAAATTTTTTATTACCTGTACCTTTAAACTTAAACTTTCCATTCTTTTCTTCTACATAACCAGCAGTAATAAAGTCTTGTCTTAGTCTTTTTGCAGCAACACCATTTAAACCAGTAGCTTCTCTAATAGTTTTTAGAGTAGGCTTACTTGTTTCTATAATCGCTTGTAAGGCTTTGTTATAATCATTAAGGGAGTATGACCTGTTTGAAAAATCAGGCAACGAGATAAGCTCTGGTGAGCTAGGAAGTCTATTAATAACAGAATACAGCACTCTTTTTTGTGCAATACTCATTTTATTAATATCTGTTTCGGCAGTATATTGTAAAGCTAACTGTTTAAAAGCATCGCTATTTACATCAAACTCTACATTTTTATCTTTAAATAATTTTTTAAAGGTAGCTTCTGTAATACTTTTTGGTGAAAGAGTTTCTCCAAGAATACCGCTTTCACTTCTTGTGGTCATAATTTTATCAAACTGTTTTTTTGATAAATTATCTTTTAATACATTAATTGGTACTTGCAGTTTATTGCCTGTTGCATCTGTAATAGTTTTAATTACATCAGGTGCAACTCCAATACTTTCTAATTCTTGTACGCTTATTCCATCATAAAATGGATTTGAAAATGCTTGACCTAAGTTAGATATAAAAGGATTAGCAGGATCAAGATTTTGCATCTCAATATAGTCATTAGTTTTTTCTACACCATATTGTGTTTGTGATAACAAATTTAAAGATGCTACTACTTTTCCTGCTACTTCTAATGAAGGATAGCTATATGTTTCATTTGTATTTGGATTGCTTATTGAATTACCTTGATAGTCAACAATAGTAAAAGTGCCATCTGCTAATTGTTTTGTAAGGAATATATTGGGAACTGTTACATCGGGAGTAACTATTTTTGATGGGAACTGCTCAGGATTTTGTCCTTTGTTAGTATAGTTAGAATATATATTTAAAGCCTCAACTAACTCTGATCTTTCATTAACCTCGTTAATAGCATTAGCTCTAGCTTCTATTGGGTTTTGACCTGCATTAATATTATTAGTAGTTTTTAATTCAACTAAATTTATTAATTTAATAAGATCATTTTGAGGTGCACCTTCTACTTGACCTCTTTGTAAAGTATTATAAAAATCTTTTGTTATTCTTAATTGTTCTTCTGCTTTTAAATTTTGAGCTTCTTGTGAATATTGACGACCAGCAGCTACTTGACCAAATGCAGCTTCAGCAGGGGCAAAACCAAACTCCCCTATAATTTCCATAGCTACATCGCCAACTCTTATTTCTTCTCCTTCTTCTAAGGTAGCAAGTTGTGCAAAGTATTCACCACTACCACCTAAAGTACCTTGTATTGCAGGTTGAGTAACTAATGAGTTCATTGCTTGTCTAGCAAAAATATTAGATATGGCTTTAGGTGCCATTAACTTAGTAGCAAACCCAAAAGATAAACCATCAAAAGAACCTATGATTGCACCTCTAGTTCTTGCATACTTTTCAGCTTCTGATACTAGCTCTGTATCACTCATGTACCTAGCAACTGATTCAGGATCACTAGGATTCATGCCTTTCTTTACCATGTATTCAGTAAAAGAATGTGCTGCATCCACAGAGCCTGATGTAATACCTGTTGCTGCTGCACCTGCTAATGGACCTAAAACTGCTGTAGTTAACACACCAGCAGCTAAACTCTTAGACATAGGTGCTAAACTTGTAGCTGTTACTTGACCTATTAAATTAAAAGGATCAGACTTAAAAGTTTCAAATGCTTCACCTACACTTTCAGCTTCTGCTAATTGATTAAAAGAATCTGAGTAAACTATTTGATCTTGAAACTTCTGACTTTGATTTATAATATCAACTTTTTGTTGAACAGTTTTTTCTAAACCTTGTCTTTCTTCTACTTGATCTTTTATAAAATTAAATGATGGGTCTCTTGTTGTAAATCTAGTTTCTCTTGTTACATCTTGTAAAATTTCTTCAGCAGTTTTATCTTCACCTTCTATTTTTTTTCTTAAAACTTCAACTCTATCTTTTTGTTCTGTATTAAGATCAGGTAATTCAAGTAAATTTTGTAGTTCTTGTGTAGCATTAGCATATTCAGGTGCTACTTCATAAAGTTCTTTTTGTGCTGGAGTTTGAACAAACTCCCTAGAAAAACTACTTCTTGCTATATCAAACAATGAACTGCGTTCTATATCTTCATCATCTATAAAGTCTGTTTCTAATGGAGATACTTCAGGCTCAGGTTGATTGTAAGAAGCTATATATTCTTTTTCTAATCTTTCAAATTCATTGAAATCAGTATCAAATAATTGATTTATATTATCTGGTAATGGTTGTATTGATCCATCACTAGCTTCAAAATATCTAGTTTTAACCACCGATACTCTCTAAGACATCGTTAAAGTCTTTCACAGAACTTTGAATAATACCGCCTGTTTGTTTTGTTTGACCAATACCTAACAGTTTACTTTGTTCTGATACAACTCTGTTATAAACTTGATTGTAAGCATCTTGTTCAGACATACCTTTTTTAACAAGATTATTAATTTCCATACGAGTTGAAAATGATCCCATTTGTTCTGATACATTAGCAGCTAGTTCTTCTTCTTTGCTTCCAACAGTTCTAATACCAGCAGCACCAATACTAGATTGATATTGAGTTGCTAAGTCTAATAATTTTTTAGGATCAATTACATTTTCTTGCAATCTAGTTTTTGGATTTATTTTTGTAGTATAAATATCAAGAGATTCTGGTGGTCCAAACGCACCTGATAATATTTCATTAGCTATTCTACCTACAGGACTTGTTTTATCTCCAAGACCTCTCATGTATTCTGCTGTTGCAGCTTCTTTTTCTGCTTTTAGTTTTAATTCAGTAGCTTTAGCTAAATCATCTCGTTGTGCTTTCTCAAATCCAGATTGAGCTACAAGACCTTCGATCTGAGTTTTAGCTATCTTATCCTCTTGTTTTTGTAACGATGCTTCAGTTTTGCCAATGCTATCTATTAACCTATTCATGTTTGCACCTATCTGCTCTGGTGTAGCAGAAGTACCAACAGCTATACCTGCTTGTAATAAGTTAAGACCGCCCATAAGTTTTCTTTGTTTATCTAATTTTTCAGGCATTAACTTTGACTGCATTTTGTAATATTCTTCTAATGCTTTTTGAGTTTCACTTTTTTCTCTAAAGTATCCTGACTCATCTTCTTCTGTTTCAGGATCATCTTCTCTAAATGTAAACCCATACATTCCATACGGATCAAATGGCACAGTCATTCCTGTATTCATCCTTACAGGCTCTTGAGCCATTGGTGGCATAACAGGATTGGAGGATAAGCTCTGCGAAGATACTATATCTGCTATACCACCACTCGGCATATCGGTAGGTTGCATGGACATCATCATTTCCTCACGCATGGTTGGTCTTGGTGGTGTCTTTTCATTTGCTGCCATACGACCTTCATAATCCTCACGCATTTTAGTTCTGCGTTGAATCTCTGACATAACTAAATACTGTGGAAAATTACCACTAGGATTAGACATTTCTTGTTGAAGTCTATCGTCTGGTACTGATTTTAAATTATCTTCTAGTTGTATTATATTCATCTATTAACCCGTTAATATTTATCTACCACCACCGCCTAAGGCTTGATAAAGTCCTAAGCCACCTAATCCAAGTCCTAACAACTGCTGTGTTGTACTAGGTCTAGGTTGATATTGTGAAACTTGTGTGCCCGGAGTTACAGGTAAGCCCTGTAATATCTGACTGTAAAATCCAAGCTGTTGTCTTGGGAAGGCTACTTGGTTTAAGAAGTCTTGATAACCAATGTCAAGTCCTGCTTGTCTAAAGTTTCTAGCAGTTTCTTGTGCTTCTTGTGCTGCTCTTAATCTATCAAAAGCTAATTGCTGTTGCATCGGTCCTTGTTTTGCAAGAAGTTCCGCAGAAGCTAATCTTCTTTGTGCATCAGCTTGTTGTTGTCTTAATCTAGCTGCTCTATCTCTTTCAAACTGTTGTTGTGCTTGTGCAAAAGAATCTCTTAATCCTCTAGCTTGTATATCTCCTTTTTGCTGTGCAAGATTTCTTTGTCGTTCTGCTTGTAAGATTGCCTCACGATATCCACCTAATCCACCTGCTTGTGTTGCTTGAGATTCAATTTGTTGACCAGTAATATCTGATGCTCTCTGTGCTTCTCTTTTTTCTATATCAGTTACGAGTTGTTGAAATGGGTCCATATACATAGATGCTATGCCTTGAGCTTCATCTCCTGTTCCAACTGTATCTAAAAAAGTAGGAACTGTTGTAGTCGATGGCATACCTTGTTCGTATAAACCACCAACATCTCTAGCAATCATAGAAGCATCTCTAGTTTCTTGAGGTCCTGTAGATAAACCTAAAGCAGTCTGTCTGCCTAATACCCTTTGTGCATTAGGACTTAAAGGTGCTAATCTTTGACCTGTATAAGTTCTGTAAGGCTGTAAAGACTCAGCTTCAGACCTTTGCATAAGCCTAGTGAAATATGGCTCTGCATACTCAGGTAAATTAGTTTGTGTTACTGTTGATTGTGTTGTTTGTGGACCACCGCCACCGCCACCTTTACTCATTATTAAACCTCTTTTCAAATACTGTGTAAGCCTTGTTCCAACCTGACTTACCTAACCATTTCCAAAAACCAAATCTAGCAGTGCACTCTATACCACCACATTTATTGTCTATAGCCCATGCCTCTGCTTTCTTTAAAAAAGTCCAAGCCCAATCTTCTAAGTCAGCCCCACCTAAATATTGTATAGCCACCCTTTTACTTTCAGGATAATGCACAAACTCAGTTGTTGCTACACCTACTATTTTATTATCTTCTTCTCCAAAAATAACCCATAGCTCTTGTCTTTGTTCAACACATGAAACTTTTAAAGCATCTAAACTCCACCTACCATTAGATCGTTCAACAGCTTTTTCTAAAAAAGGTGTAACATCTTCCCATAAAGTATGCACATAATTTCCGGGAACTAAACTAACAATATAGTTTTTAGATGGTTTGTAATTAACTTTATTAATATCCTCTTTAATTTTTATAGTTAACTCACTTGCTTCTATCATACTGGTAATACCTTTCCTTTATTTAATTCTTTAGGTTGCTTAGTAGTGTTAGTGCGTTCTTGTCTAACTCTGTCTAACATTCCATCAAGTTCTTTTGCACCAGCATCAGATGAGCCATCGCCTAATCCTGATACTACATCAGCAGGAATAATGTACTCTCCGGGTGATACAGCTACAGGTTGTTGTGTGCCAATCATTCCCATAACCTGATCATCCATTCCACCACCCATGCCTTCTATCATGCCTTGTGTTTGCATAGAACCCATTGGGTTTAAAACTTGTTCTCTAATTTGCATAAATATTTCATTACCATATTTATCTATAAACATAGCTATAACTTCTGTGTTATTAGGTATTTGACCAAGTATTGCTTTTTGCACCATATCTAAATCTTCAGGCATTATAGTTGGACCACCTACTTGCATATCTATTTCATAACCCATTGATCTAACTACATCAGGCTTTTCTTTAGCCAATGCTTGTAATCCTTTAGCATCTTCAGGTATTGTTTTGCCTTCTTCCATTTCGTGAATAGCCATACCTCTAGTAACATCATCTATTTTTCTACCACTAGCCATTCTATCGCCACCGATAGCTATTGATTTTTTTCCTTTCATATCTTCAAGAAAGTCTGCACTAGCTTCTAATAAGTCTTCTGCCATTGCTTGTTTATATTCTTCTGTTCCTAAATATGGATTACTTAAATATGGATTAGCATAATAA
>Ga0098042_1000604_pt1 | contig 13948 bp, 18 predicted proteins | sample 9_EtaG_FD_75066 | JGI IMG/M metagenome (GOLD analysis project Ga0098042, IMG submission 75066) | Marine viral communities from the Subarctic Pacific Ocean - 9_ETSP_OMZ_AT15188 metaG | ecosystem: Environmental > Aquatic > Marine > Oceanic | place: Pacific Ocean | collected 2015-01-10
GACATATTACAAACCTTTATCTAATTCTCCATGATTATCTTCATGGTTCGGTCCTACCCATCCATCGGGTTTTAAGAGATCAGGCAAACCAAACGGATTAGGACGTCCTGGCTTTACGCCAACCTCTTTATTCATATTTGCTTTATATATCTTATCCCAAGCTTTACTTGCATCAACATTGAATACATCAAGTGTACCGATAGCAAAAACACATAGATCAATCAAGCCATCTACAATTTCTTCTGAGTTACCAGAGTTAGCAGCTTGCATAGTTTCATGTAATTCTTCTTGACACATAAGCAAACGAAACATAAGGTACTTGTTCATAAGTACTTTATCATCTTTATTGTTTTCAAACCATTCATTAACACCATACTTCTGGTGCATGTATGCCATGTCTTGTACCCAATTAATACTCATACTTTGCCCTTTATTGTTTTGTACATTATATCACCTTTTGCATAGTAAGTAAACCCTTCATATGGTTTGCAACATCAGCCATTCTACAACTAAATGCCCATTCGTTATCATACCAAGCTAATACTCTAACCAAATGATTATTTGATACTCGTGTTTGTTCTGGTGCAAAAATACAACTTTCTTTTGTTGTATTAAAATCACTGCTTACGAGCGGTAATGGCTCGTAGCCAATAATGCCAGACATATCATTACATGCGCTTTCATATATATGTTCATTAATAATGTTTTCAGTAACCTGTTCTTTAACTTGTACTGTTAAATCTATGCAACTTACATTTGGCGTAGGTACTCTTATTGCTCCGCCCATTATTTTACCATTGACAGGAGGATAAACATCTCCTAGTGCCTTTGCTGCTCCTGTGCTTGTTGGAATCATATTGACAGCACCTGCTCTTGCTCTATAAGGATCTTTATGCTTTTTATCTATAGTGCTTTGGTCTCCGGTGTAACTATGTATTGTTGTCATTTGTCCTGCTACAATACCACAGGTTTCATCTAATATTTTAACAAGTGGTGCTAAACAGTTTGTTGTACAACTTGCATTGCTAACAACATGTTCGTGCTTCTGTATGTCATTATGATTCACGCCATATACTACTGTGCGCTTACATTCTTTAGCAGGCGCACTTATGACAACTTTCTTTGCTCCATTTATTGTATGATGTATGCATTCAACACCGTTGTTGTAAGCACCCGTACATTCTAATACAACATCAACATTATGCCACTTTAGTTCTTTTATATCTCTTTCTTCTGTCCACAACAAAGGTTCATGTATAGGACCTGTGTAACGCCCATGCACACTATCATACTTTAACAGGTGAAGGTTTACTTCTTCTCCACCTGAAGCATTGATTTGAACTACATTCATATCATTACGTTGGCTCATTATGTGTCTTGCAACACAACGTCCTATACGACCGAAGCCGTTGATACCTATATTAAGTTTCATTTATCTTTGGATATATTGCGCTAATTGCTTTAGCTATTACTGCGGCCAGTTCCATATGTTCTTTTTGTGTCCCGTTTGCAGAACGTAGCTCGATATAATGAATCCAACTACGAATGGTGCCATTAACATAAAGCTTAGAAACTGTGTTTCCTTCTGGCAAGATTGCTCTTGCCTGTTCTTTTGCGATTCCTCGTTCGAGTGCTTCATTATAGATCCTCTTTACATGTTCAATTACAAACTTTTGTTGAGCATCCCACCAAACTTCAAGAGCTGGATCACTTGCTTCAATACTATTCTGACGATTCTTTTCGTCTTGTAGTCGTGCTTCTCTTAAAACAAAATCATTATTAAGATCATTGATGCTAGCATACCGCTGAGAAAACTCTTGAAATGAAAACGATCTGTGCCTGAGGAATTGCCTTGCGATGTCTCTTGTTGTCGTGACTTCGATACAGGCGCTTGCCATTTCGAATGGTGACCAGTGCTTGTGCTTGATGAGGTAGTCAAGTAACTTTCTCGTTGTTTTGGTGTTAGCCTGGTTTTGTGGGTTGGAGACACGGGCACAATACGCGATGATGTCTTGCGTGTTGTCGAGGCCCATGATGCCGAGTTCACCGGAGTGTATGTGCCGAACAGGTTGTGAGTATGAGATGAGACGTGCATGCGTCAATGCAGAGAGCCTCCCTCAGCAGACAACGTTTTTACATTATCTGAGTTATCTACAATTGCCTGAATCATATCGTTATAGTCGCCTTCAGTTAACATTGTCTTCCACATGGAAAGAGATATTGTATTAAACACTGCAGCGATAGCGAGTGGTTCATTTTCAAAAAGTAAATCATCTGCGAAGTTCATTACTTTTTTGTATAATTTTTCTACATCTTGGATTTTATTATCTTGCATTTTATTCTACCTTAAAGTCCTTAAATCTTTCATTCATTTTTGTTTTGTCAAAAGTTGGAGTATCATCAACTAATCCATCAGAGCCGCCGTCTGCGTCCTCTAGCCTCATCTTGGAGCGATCCACTTTTATCGCGAACCGTTTATATTGAGTCGGATCGTTATAACGATTCTTTAATTGTTTTACTAGTATCTGACCAAGCGAGTTTAGTTCTTCGTTTGAAATAAGTGCGAACATGAGGTCGGCTGTAGCGGGTAATCCAAAAGACTCGCTCGTGTCTTCAAGCCCAATATCCGAAGAAGAATAACCTGCACGAGTCGTCTGTGTTGCAGATACGATCGGTACGTCAAACTCCACCGCGAGACCTCGTATCTCCTCAGCAATTGCTTTAATGTAGGAGTATGAGTTGATTGCACCGCCCATTCCTTTCATTCTACTAGATGCACAAATATTTAAATAATCAATAAAGATAATATCAGGTATGAAGTTCTTCTTTAACTTCAATTCATTTAACAAAGCACGGAAGTGAGATGTGTTTGCTTGGCCAGTAGGATATTCCTTAATGATAAGCTTACCGTTAGTACGAGCAGCAATAGTAGAAACCTTATTGGTTAGCATTTCTTTGGAAAGATGTTCTAGCTGATCAATTGGTACATCGAGTAGATTAGCATCCATACGTTCAGCGATTCTCTCCTCACTCATTTCCATAGTTATGTATAGGACATTCTTGCCTTGAGTTAGAGCCGACGCACCAACATGACACATGAATAAAGATTTACCTACACCGGTGCCAGCAAGAGCAATGTTGAGTGTTTTATTTGGAAGACCACCTTTTGTAATCTTATTAAAGAACTCAAGATCAAATGGAATCCTTTCCTCATGCGCATGATAGAAATCATAACGTTCATCAACATTTTCAATATAATCGTGACCAATGTTAGTATCAAAGGAAACGGCTAAAGCTTTTGATAGAATATCTGGTAAGGCATTCTTTGTAAGAGTCTGGTGTTTACCATCAATGATTGTAATAGATTGCATGATAGCATTATAGACTGCACGATCTTGACACCACTTTTCTGTAGTATCAACTAACCACTTATCATCAATCTGTTCTGTATCAAATATGCTAGGCATAATCTCCACAGCATGACGATACTGTTCGTCATTAAATTTATCTGATTGATCTAACTCAATCTTAAATGATTCTTGAGTTGGCAGTTTATTATACTTAGCAACATACTTAGCAATTTCTTTAAATAGTTGTTGATAAACGCCTTCAAAATAATCTGGTTGCACAAACGGCATTACCTTGCGTGTATACTTCTCGTTAGTGAGAAGATTACGCAAGATAGTTTGTTCAATGTTAATATTATTCACGTTCGGATAGTTCCTTTATACGTTTATATGCGTTCTGTAATTGTTCTTGTAAATCTCTTACATTCTTTTTTAATAAATTAATTTCTGTTATCATTTGACCAGCGTTGTTCATAGGAACCTCCCAATATTCTTTTTGCTCTTTAGTGTGAGCCATTGCGTCAATATCATCTTTACTTATCATAATTTATTCTACCACAGTTTCAATGAAAAGTAAACCATTATTGATTATGTCCTCTACTCGTAGATAATATTTGAATAGAAGTTTCATCTGACCATCCATCATCTACCATTGCTGGTCCATGACCAGTTCCATCAGGTGCCGCAGGCTCTTCCTCGTCTAACTTTACTTCTATTGGTTTAGTATCTTCCATGTTTTCATTTAAAGTTGACATCAATATACTATGTAAGATATGACTAGCTGTTTTGTCTAATCCAGGATCACCAGCCTTTACCCATTCAATAGGTGTGTATTCTAGATTATAATCAAACTTAAGTTCCATTGTTTGTTCGTTTATCTTAATGCTGGTGTAGCTAATATGACAACTCGAATAATCGCCTGTAAGTATTTCAATATGCCAGTAATCATCCTTTTCAGGAATCAACTTATAGTTTCTATTCTCTACCCACTCTTCAGTTATTTTCGTTTTGACCATAGATCAATGTCCCGCTTGCTAAATTAGTTTTTATTAAATCTTCCAGTATGATTCCAGCGTAGTCTTTAAATTCTGGATCTTCTGCACTTAAATTACTTATAGGAGTTTGACGGATAGCTAGCGTAAATGCTAACTTATTATTTACACCATCAAACTTTACGTTACCAAAGGCACATATCGTACCTTTGTATTTTCCTTCGCGAAACTCAACTTCCCAAGCTTGTGAATTGTCAACGCCGTCCATCTTATGTAGGACGTAATGAATACCTTCACTTACTTTATCTAAGTTAATCATTTCGCTAAGCTCTTACGTAATTCAGATCCTTCAAAGTTATTCATACTAGCAAATTTTTTTAGAACTGCGTTTTCAGGATCTAAACGTTGCAATTCACGTGCTAGCTGGTCAATCATATCGTAATCCATTTTTGTTTTAATATGCTTACCCATTATTCTGCCTCAACAATAGTATCTGGATCTACCAGTGCTTTATGACCAATTGAATATTGCTTCTTAATAAACTCGCTGAAGGCTGTTGTTTCAAAGATAGGATCCCAAAACTCTTTTTCTAGAGTTTGATCATATCGTACCTTGCCAAACTCTTGACCATCAGGTCCATTAGCTTGTTGATACCAACCAGCCGAAGGTTTAGTAACATATCCACCAGCAAGAGCTACGTCAAGAAGCCCGCTGTAACTTTGAACTCCACCTTCCCAAGATACGGAGATAGGAATCTTTGATTTTTCTTTTACATAACGAGACTTATCGACATTAATTACAAAGTCATAGCCTGTAATCTCTGTACCTTTTTTATTTTGCCTACGTCCAATGATCCAAATGTTATCAGCTGAGTAGTAGATACCTGTTCCACCACCTACGATATCTTTTGGAAATAATCCTATTTCTTTATAAGTATGATTAACTGCTATTAAAGGAATATCCTTCATAGTTAAGTAAGGTGTTACCATACGGAACAAACCTTTGAGTGCTTTTGCTCTTGACATATCGGCCACAGACTTTTCATTCAATGCATCCTCAAGTTCTTTCTTTGATGCAAGGTTACCAATACTATCAATAACAATAACAACTCGATCATTACGATCAAGTTCTTCGAGTTGACCAACAAGATCAAACTTTAGTTCTTCTACATTTGCAATAGGTGTATGCAATACACGCTGTACATCAATATCAAATTGTTCAAAGTAAGATTGTGGTGAACCAAACTCAGAATCATAAAATAGCATGACTGCGTCAGGATACTTTTTCATGTATGCGCTAGCCATGAGTAAACCAAAAGAAGTCTTAAAGTGTTTTGACGGACCAGCCAATACTGTAAGGCCTGGAGTTAACCCACCGTCAACTGAACCAGATAAAGCAACGTTTACCATTGGTACATCTGTTGGAACCATATCTTTTTCAGTAAAGAACTTTGATTCGCCAAGAACTTCGGTAGACTTAATCTTCGAGTTCTTTTTTAATTTATCCATAATTGACATTTTGTTCTCTTTCTCTATCGTCTAGTTCGTACTGTTTACGATACTCATTGTTTATTCTAATACATTTTTCAATAATTGTAAACCCCTTATCGAAATTTACTAGAGCTGCAGTGTCCTTTGGAAAGCATGCGCCGCCGTATCCTTGCTTTAAATCTGGTCCAGGAACTTTAGTATGCGAATGTCCAATACGTGAATCAGTACCAATGGCTTTAACGACCTTATTAAATGTTTGTCCTTGACGAGCGATTGAATCATATAACTGATTGAAGAATGTAACCTTTAATGCTAAGAAAGAATTTATGCCATACTTTACAAAGCTAGCTTCTTTAGGAGTCATCTTATATACAGGACATGGTGTACATAGGCTATACTCATCATAGATCTTTTCTAAGAAACCAGTGTTTATTTCGTTGCCACCAAAAACATGAAACTCAGGACGAATAAAATCTTCGTTAGCAGCTTTTTCTGTAAGAAACTCTGGATTGTAAATGAGATTATATTTTTCAAACTTATCAAAGAAAGTAGGAACAACTGTTGATTTAATTACAATAGGAATATCAGGACCAAGCGCAAGAACAACTTCAGATAAAATTGTATCGTCAATAGATCCATCTTCACCAAACGGCGTAGGCACACAAACAAATGCAACACTGTACTTTGTAATATCAAGTTCGTGTACACTATTTCCATACTTTGGATCTACAATATACTTTTGTAACTTAGGATGATTAAATCCATAGTCTACAGCTTTACCAACAAACCCATGACCTACAATTATCATCTTCATATTACGCCCCTTCATTTTCAGCCACCCTCCTACGTAAATCACTACTACTAAATCTATGTTCACGCTTATTAAAATATAAACGAATACCTTTACGACGACATACTTCTTTGCCTGTAAAATCTTTGTTCTTGTATTCTTCACCCATGATTTTTACATTTATGTCAAACATTTCTAATATGTCAATCACGTCATTTTCACCTTGATAACAAACTATCTCATCAACGTATTTTACACCTGCCAATTGAACATAACGTTCTACCAATGTTTGTACTGGTGCATTCTTATCATCTCTATCAAGAGAAGGATCTACTTGTAAACCACATATAAGATAATCACAAATAGTCTTAGCTTCACGTAACATTGCTACATGACCAGCGTGTAATAAATCAAACGTAGATAATGTTAAGCCAATTGTTTTAGTAGATTCCATGTTTCTTCCCATGTTTTAACTTGATGTACGCCTTGTCCAGCTGAGGCAAGAGCCCAAGATAGTTTATAATCATTGCCACCCGGTTCCATTTTATCTCCAAAGAATTCAATACGATCATTTTCTAAATCAAAGTCACGTGTTATTTGTGACTTATCACAGCCAGGTAATGTAATATCAATTCCAGTATCACCTGCAACTTCAAATAATATATGTGGGTATCTTTCTTGCATTGTACTTGCAATCTGTACGCGTTCATTTTGATGATAATCCCATTCTTTGTACATAGCTCTTTCTTCAAGCGTATTGTTTCTTCCTAGGATACTAAAGTTTACAAGTCCAGGACGTTGATCAAAATGCATACCAGTTTTGCAGGGGAACTTTGATTTGAGTATATAATCTCTTAGATCAAACTCTACGTCTAAAGGTAGTGCAAAAATTCCAGAATGCAAGTTCTTATCCTGTCGCCAAACATCGTTTCCTGAACAATTATAAACCTTTTCACATAGATTGTAAATAGTAGATCCTATTTGTTCTAATGTTTTTTTCCTATCAGAACCAGTAACAAGATAGCATGCATCATGTGTAGCAAAATGTTCGAACCATTCTGCAAATTCAGGATCTATCTTTGCTCTACTTGCTGTCAATGTCCCGTCTACGTCAAATATATATTTCTTCATGCTGGAGGCACCCTTCCTACATAGCCAACTGTTTCACGTTGAATATCATTATGATTAAATTCTGCCCAATACAATTCAAAAGCAACACCTTCTTCTAAACATTCAAATTGATGATAAACACCAGGCTTAACTTTAGTATAATCGCCTGGTTCTAATATTGTTTCATCTACTAAATCATAATCATTTTGCCATACACGAATAAGCATACGTCCGGATTCAACATAGAATCCATTCCACTTAAATTCATGTAGGTGCTTAGAACAAACACCGCCTTTATTCATTTCAATTCTATGAAACTCAAGAACACCATTCATTTCGACTTGTTCTGTAAGTCCCCATACTTTACCTGCTTTCATAGTAAACCTTTCAAATTTTTTACTATTATAACATAGTTTTCTTTCAAAGTAAACCCTCTAATATTTTTAATACTTCTTTACTATTATCCGGTATGCCAATGTCAATAGCACTCTTTACACATGTTCTTGTAAAATCTAAGCTGAATCTTTTGCCGGTGCTATCCATTCCAGTGTTTATTAGATATACATTACAAACTTCATTTGTTATTTTATCCATTAGCATATCACTATAAACTTTAACTGGTCGTGGCATAAACGGAGATCCATAACATGGTGAGAATATTTTCTTAATCTCTTCATTACCAGCTTCAGTTCCTGGCATTTGACTTGTGTATCCAGTTTCAAAGAAACGTCTTACCGCATCACCACTTATTTTATTAACGGGTGGAAACTGACCAGTTGCGTCCATAGTTAAAAAGAATATATTATCAGGATGAGCAAACTGATCTTGATATATGTGAGCATTCATAATACATTCTAAAGGATAACTTAATCTAGCATTTGCTGCTTCTGGATTCTCTACTACTAAAGTGTTTTGTTTTTTTGCTAACTCAACAGCTTCAAATATTGTTGGATGTGTTTCAGGCGAAAGTCCTTCTGACTTAGCGTAACAACCTGTTTCAATCATACGAATGCCTTTATTGTTCCATGACACCTCATCATCAGATATAAGACCAAACTCAGGATCACTACTTAATGTCGTTTTACCTGTGCCACTTAATCCAAACATAAGATTATATTTGTCTTTGTATGTAAAGGCCGCGCAATGCATAGGAAGAATATTTTGTTCTGGCAATTCAAATGCTAAGATACTAAACACACCTTTCTTTATTTCACCAAGAAACGTAGTTCCTCCAATCAACATTGTTTTTTGATCAAGATGTACAAATATTTTAGGTGGACAATTAATCTCAGTATTATGAATTATGCACCAATCAGGAGTATGTTCATTAGGATCATGAGGATTATCTACAACAGTAAACATATTACGAACGAACTGCGCGTGTCTATCATCATTTGTTTTTACAACGAAACATCTATCAGAAGTATAGAACTTTAAATGATGTTTATAATCGTAATCATCTAGATCTTCAAAGAACTCCCAATAGTCTGCTTCTTTTCCAATCTTGTTATACTTCGGTCTATTTAAATCTAACAGCCTTGATTTGTTACCGAAGAAAAATTTATTTTCTGGAGAACGACCAGTTGGTTTAGTTGTTATTTCTATATTGGGCATAACTAAATTCCATTATGTTTTCTACTACGTTGTCAAAATCAGAAAGCTTTAACATGTTTGGTCCATCAGATGGCGCGCTATCTGGATCTGCATGCACTTCTATAAAAAAGCTAGAAATGCCGAGAGCAGCGCCAGCCCGAGCAAGATGAGGCACGTACTCGCGATTTCCACCAGTTGAGGTTCCTTGACTGCCTGGTGTTTGTACCGAATGAGTAACATCGTAAACAAATCTATCACCAAGATAATCAAGTAGATCATACATGCCAGTGAAATCATTAACAAGACGTCCGTAACCAAAGCTTGTTCCTCTTTCTGTTATCCAGACTTCTTTGGCTCTTTTAGTCTTAGATAATATTCCTTTTACGTCCCATGGTGCCATGAACTGGCCTTTTTTAATATTTATGATTTTTTCAGTTTTACATGCTTCTACAATCAAATCAGTTTGCCTAGATAGGAAAGCTGGTATCTGTAATACATCAACAGCACTATTACTTCCTTGATAAGATAAAGATCTAATTTCATCTACATTATGAACATCTGTAAGAATCTTTAGACCCGATATCTCATGTTTCAAATCAATAAATGCATGATGAGTTGGCACTAAACCTAATCCTCTTTCACCATCTATTGATGTTCTATTTGCTTTATCAAAGCTAGCTTTAAAGTAATATTCCACACCATACTTATCACAAATCTGTTTGCAATGTTCTGCTATTTCTCCTGATCTGCCTATGCTCTCATGTTGGCAGGGTCCCGCAATGATTCTCATTTATCCATTCCTATAAACATATTCTAATGCACGATCGGCTTCTACTTCCATAGGCCGGTTTTCGTACCAGTTACCAGTTTCACGATCAAACTCTTTACACAGCATAGCAATTTCGGATGTTGTGATAGGATAACTACGTTTAACTGCGTTACCTGCAATTGCTACCATGATTTGATACATCTTACTGTACCATCCTGTTTTACTTATAGTCATATAATCTGACGCTAATTTCCTTGGCCAGAACGGGCAATCGTGGTAACTTGACCACACAACATTATGATTATCCATTTGTGATTTACGATGTTCAATTACTTGCTTTGCCCATTCAGGTGGTAATCTATCTATGAAGTTATTAGAGTGCTTTTTTTCTTCATATGGATACTTAGCCATAAGTTCTTCTGGATCTATAGGATGACCTGTGTGATTACTAAATATGAAATTGTGAGCACCAATGTAACTACCAGGGATGTAATACATCCGAGACAAGTCCTTAGTCTGTTTATCTCCGATGTCTCCGAGATCTGTGTTAAGCGCGTACCAGAAATGTCGAATTCGTACTCCATCAACTGGTCCTGTAAGTGGAAAAACAAGACGGAACTTCGGTAGATCACGAGTGGAACTAGCAGTACTATAACAAATAAATTTATGTTGGCCAAAACGATCCAGAAGCTCATTTTCTAGATCTCCCTTAAATTCATGATCATCAACGTCAACAGCCGCCCAAGCTCCCCAGCTAAGTACATTTCTGTTGGCCCGAGTAGTGCCGTCTTCATAAGTAGCCGGCGATATAAGTTGTGCATCTTTCTTTCCTTTTAAAGGTTGTTCCGCTAATTTATATAGGAACTTTTCAAAGCTTGTCCATTCTTCAAAGTCAAACCTTTTATGAGTCTTGTTGTCAAACTGACTATTAAATACTGTGACAGTATAATACATTATGCAAAGAAATCCTCCAAAGTTGCAACCGGTTCAGCTGACCAACCCACGGCATCGAGGATTGGGCGAAGCGGTTCAATAAAAGTCTTATCAAACATTATACCATAGTCTATATAGCTTTGTAAACCAATTTCTTTCGGTAAAATGCCAGGAAATGAAATAACATTTTCTTTGATAGGATTAGGAGTTTTAAGATAACAGAACTTAATTTTTTCACCGTTCTTAATCGTTTCATATTTACGTTCAAGCGAGTTTTGCTTGATAGCATGATTATATAGTAATGAACCACGTACATGTATTGGGCAGCCTTTGCCGTATATATTCTTACGGTCTTTCCATTTTGCTATCTCAGTAACTCCACGAGGAAATGAGATGTCTTCTGGTGCGAGTGATGAAAACTCATTACGGAAATTACGGATAAATTCTTGTACATCAGATTGAGAACCTTCAATAATAACTTTAAATATTTCTTTGAATTTATTACGAACAACTTCTGGTGTAGATGACTTGATAGCTTCAATACCCATCATCTTTAATTTTGGTGTAGCATACTGTACACCTTCGGAGTTATGTACGTTGAGGATATATCGTTTCTTTGCTGTCCATATACCACGATCGGCAATAACTTCACGAGCCATTTCCATACGAGGAGTGTAGCCATTCATTACATGAAAGAATGCAGAATAAGAATCTTTTAAAACGTTTTCAAAATGATCATTACAGATTTTATCAAGGAACTTAACAGGATCTTTAGGATTGAAGTTCTTTACAAAAGGACTCATATTAATATAAACTGAATCGGTATCGATTGCAACCACATAATCTTTCTTGGTGCCAAGCATCTTATTCATTTCGGAGTTGATTGCTTCTTCGGCCCAACGGATAACTGTTTGACCAGTAAGTGTAACTGATTCAGCCAGAGCATTATCAAAGTACTTAAAGTATTTGTTGGCTAATGCACCATACAATGAGTTAAGCAGGATTTTGATTGCCATCTGATTATTTTCAAGCTGGTTAATCGTAGATTCCAAAGCTTTATCTTTTGTTTGCTCATACATCGATTGTGTTTTAAGCATTTTCTTTTTAATAACTGTACGTTCAGAATAGTAGTCAACAATCAATTCAGGTATGATACCTTGAGACTTTTTAGTAAATGGTACACCCGAAGCACATACAGCATAGTCTTCGCATACTTGCTTATGGCGATCATGATCTAGATAATAATCAGGTCCTTGTGGAAATCTATATGTGTAGTCTTTATATAGATTTTCTGGAGATATGTTTTGCTGTACAATAATATTAGGATATAGAGAATTCAAATCAAAAGATACAACCCAATCATGTGCACCAACTTGAGGATCTTTTACATAGCCACCAGCAATAGACTTACGTTCATTGTCAGGATTACCAAAGACTGCGTATGGCACAGACTTAATTTGATTTACTGGTGAAACAATATTCTTGCTAAGAAGCCTGCGATAGATAATAGATTCCCATATGTTTGTTACGCCAAACACAGCATTTAAATTAACGCCACCTTTATATGCCATCGTTAAGGCAAGAGATATAAGCCCCATCTTCTGGTCAATACGATCCACAAGCTGAACATCTTTAATATTATAGTCAATAAACTTTTGGTGATCTTCTTTATATAACGTATATAAATTACCATGTTCTTCATATGACAACTTACGTTCACCAAGAACTACGTGGCCGATATGGTCAAGCTTGTATGATTCTTGATTGCCATATGAATATCCAAACTTTTGAAATAACTCGAGATAATCTGCTGTTTGAATACCAACTAATTCAAAAGTCAATAGTTCACGTTGCATTTTTCTGACGGTACGTTCGTTAACCATGTTCCAAGGAGATAACCGACGTGCTGCTTCTTCGGATCCAATCATGCGAATACGATTTACAAGATATGGAATATCAAAGAAATCAGAGTTCCAGCCAGTAATAACATCAGGATAGTTCTTTGTCCAATAACTAAGAAACTTGGCGAGCATATCTTCTTCTGAGTTACAATGGTGATACTGAATCATATCACCTTTCATATCTACCTGTGTTTTTTCATAGTCATAAGTATCGAGTCCCCATACCTGATAGATAGAGGACTTACTTGATTTTAATGCAATGGAGATGATAGGATACGCGGCTTCTTCCGGTGTAGGGAAGCCATCATCAGATGCAACCTCAATATCGAAGTTAACTACGTTGATGTGATTAACATCGAACTTAATGTCATCTGGATATAGATCTGTAATAAATTGGTGAATGTAGTTTGTAGTACCAAAGATCTTAAAGTTCTCGGTATCTTTATATGTTTCGATAAAATCTTTTGCTTCAGATATTTTGCTGAAGTTAATTTCTTTTAAGTCATGACCTTCAAAGGATTTGTACTTACCTTTTTCTTTGACAGGTACAAATAACTTAGGAGCAAACTTATGTTTCTTTGAAACTGGTGTACCGTTATCTGTATATCCACGGTACAGGATAGAATTGCCATAACGATTGATAGACGTATAGAATGCCAAAAAATAAAACCTCCATTGTTGATGCTATTCTATCATAAAAAAAGGGGATTGTAAACCCCCTAAATTTATTTTTTATAGTTCACTCAACAATGTTTTAAGTTTCTTTTTGCTTTTGCCTCTGACTTTTGCTTTGCTAACATCGTTCATTGGCACTTCACCGCCTTCAGCTACCATCACTACTCCAAGCATACCCATTGTTGCGTGCGGTGTACAGACATACACATACACACCTGGTACATCGAAGGTAATGCTAACTTCTTTGTTGTTCTTACTTTTTCTTGGAATATCCCATCCATCTGGTCCTGCAACAAATTCTACGTTGTGTCCTTTAGATGTTGGTACCCACGTGATTGTGTCACCTAC
>Ga0098042_1000606_pt1 | contig 13942 bp, 12 predicted proteins | sample 9_EtaG_FD_75066 | JGI IMG/M metagenome (GOLD analysis project Ga0098042, IMG submission 75066) | Marine viral communities from the Subarctic Pacific Ocean - 9_ETSP_OMZ_AT15188 metaG | ecosystem: Environmental > Aquatic > Marine > Oceanic | place: Pacific Ocean | collected 2015-01-10
GGTTTAACTACAAACTTAGGTGCAGGAAATGGTTCATTAGATGGAGCAAGTAACATTGCTTTAGATGGTGGTGACTTCTTCGCTGTAACTGTTGCAGGTACTGCATTCTTTACAGAAACTCTGGAGCCAGGTGATATGATTTATGCTGTAGCAGATATTGCAGCAAGTTCAAGTCCAAGTATATCAGAATATACAGTTGTAAAACAAGACGATAATGTAGCAGGAGCTGGAGCGACAGATGGAGCAACACAAAAAGGTGTGGCAGGATTTGACAGTGGAAACTTTGGTGTAACAGCAAACGGATTTGTAACATTAGATGATACAGGAGTTACTGCAGCCAGTTATGGTGGTGCAACTAAATCACTTTCAGCTACTGTAACTGCAAAAGGTTTATTAACTTCGTTAAGCGAACAAAACATTGCAATTACAGCATCTCAGGTAACTGATTTCTGTAGTGCAGTAAGCACATGTGTTGCTGCTAATGAGCAATACGCAGTAAGTATTGGTAATGGAAATGATACTTCCTTTGCAGTAAGTCATGGTTTAAGCACAAGAGATGTTATTGTTCAGCTTTATGATAATAGTACATATGATACTGTATTCGCTGATGTAGTTAGAACAAGTACGTCAGTTGTTACAATATCATTTAACTCGGCACCTGCAACAAATGACATTAGAGTGTTAGTGAGCAAGTGTACATAAACACTTTAATACAATATGGCAATACAATATTTATCCAGTCTCAATATAGATGGAGGATTAACCACAGGTAGTTCGTCTACAATAGCCGGAGCAACTTTTACTTCGGGGTTAGCGATGAGTACCAATAAGATTACCGGTCTTGGTGATCCTACACAAGCACAAGATGCTGCGACAAAAAACTATGTAGATAGTCTATCGGTTGGGGTAACGGAAGTTGATGCAAACAGTACAAAAAATGGACTTACATTAACGACAACCCCAGCAACTGGAATTGTATCTACTGGATCTGTAGTATTAGGTGGTACCTTACAAATAAGTAATGATGATTGGTCTGGTAATGATTTAGCTATTGCTAATGGTGGTACAGGAGCATCTACAGCTGATGCAGCCAGAGTAAATTTAGGTGGTACAAATGTAGGTATTAATTTATTTACATTACCCGATCCTGCCGCAGTTAGATTCATAAGGATAAATGCAAACAATACAGTAACCGCAAGAACAGCAGCACAGTTTAGAGGTGACATTGGTGCTGGTACAGGATCAGGCTCAATGTCAAGTTGGTTTTTAACAGCAGATAGTGGAACTGCAGAAACTATTACAAATGGTGAAACAGTAGATATAGCGGGTGGAACAAATATAACAACATCGGTTGGTGGTAACACCATAACCATAGATAATAGTCTTACAAACTTAAACCAATTAACAAACGGTCCTGGATATACAACTAATGTAGGAACAGTAACAAGTGTTGGGGTATCAGTAAATGCAGGATTAAGTGTATCTGGTTCACCAGTTACTTCAAATGGAACTATAAATGTTACATTATCATTAGATGGTTTGTCAGATATGACACAAACCATGGTTGGTGCAGATGAGTTCATTGTATTAGATAGCTCTATACAAAGAAGAAAAGCAGCTAATGAAATAGGTTTAAGTATATTCAATAATGATGCAGGATTCACAAGTAACACTGGTGATATAACTGCTGTAAGTGCAGGAACTGGATTAAGTGGTGGTGGTTCGACTGGAGGTGTTACATTAAATGTAGACTATGCGGGAAGTGATAATGTTATTTTAGCTTCTGGTACTGCAGCTACTGGTACGCTTAGTACAAGTGATGTACTTTTAGTTAGTAGCGGTGCAACCAACAACGTTTTCTATTCTACACTTAGTAACTTGCCATTTACAAATAATAGTGGTGATATAACAAACGTATCAACTACCACACCAATAAGTGGTGGTGGCTCAAGTGGGTCTGTGACTATATCACATGCTAACTCAGGTGTAACTGCAGGTTCGTATACTAATTCAAGTATAACAGTAGATGCAAAAGGACACGTAACTTCAGCATCAAATGGTTCACCACGAACTTTATCACAAATATTAGCAGCAGGAGACACAACAAGTGGTCAAAATATAGAATTTGGTTTATCAGGAGGTAATCCAGGTAGTGATGATGTATTAAAATTTGGTGGAGGAGTAGGTGAACCTAAGTTAGAATTATATTCTACAGTAGCAAACTCTCATATAAAAGAAAGTGGATTAGGTGCATTATTTGTTCAAGGAGAATACATTTATTTAACAGACAGTACAGATACAGCAAAATATATACAATTAGAACAACCTAATTCTACAGTACAGCTTAACTATAATGGATCATCAAGACTATTAACTACTTCTGCAGGTGTAACTGTAGGTGGTGTTATAACTGCAACTGGTGGTACATCAACAAACTGGAACTCTGCATATAACAATACGATTACAGGCTTTAGTGATAGTGGTTCTTCAACAGTAACACTAACACTTACTCAACAAGATGGAGGGACTTTAACCACATCTTTTGCAGTACCTCAAGGTGATATAACAGCAGTTAATGCTGGAAGTGGTATAAGTGGAGGAGGAACTTCAGGGTCAGTAACTATTACAAACTCAGACAAAGGTTCTTCACAAAACATATACAAAAATTTTACTGCCGATAATGGTGGTACCGCAACAGCTAATAGTAATAATGATACTATAGATATAGCTGGAGGAACAAACATAAACACTGCTCGTTCAGGTGATACTATCACTATTAACAACGAGATTACTAATAACAACCAGCTAACAAATGGTTCAGGTTATGTTACAAGCTCAGGCGTAACATCTATTGCTACAGGAAATGCAAACACATTAACTAAAAGTGGGACTACTTCAGTTACTTTAACACCAAATACTGGAGCTGTTACTAATGGAGGTGGAAATCTTGCTACAGGAGATCAAATATATGATTTCGTTACAGGACAGATTGCCAACATACCTTCAGGTTTAGCTTTTGAAGGCAACTGGAATGCAGCTACAGACACTCCAGACTTATCTGGAGCATCACCAAGTAACGGACAATTTTATATTGTATCAGTTGCTGGTTCAACTAACTTAGATGGAATAACTGATTGGAAAGTAGGAGACTGGGCCATATATGTAGACAACGGAGCTGGAACAGATGCTTGGCAAAAAATTGATAACACCTCTATATTAAGTGGGTCTGGATCATCGGGTAGAATGACATTTTGGACTGGAGCATCTTCATTAAGTAGTGATGCTGATTTAACTTATAATAGTGGTACAAATGTATTAACAGTAGGTAGTGGAAATTCTACAAACTGGAATACTGCATATAATAATTCTATAACTGGGTTTAGTGATAGTGGTTCATCTACAGTTACTTTAACTTTAACACAACAAGATGGTGGCACACTAACAACTTCGTTTGCTGTACCACAAGGAGATATAACATCAGTTGCTGCAGGAACAGGTATAAGTGGAGGTGGAACTTCAGGAGCAATAACAATTACAAACTCAGATAGAGGTTCTTCACAAGCTATATATAAAAACTTTACTGCAGATAATGGCGGTACTGCAACGGCAAATAGTAACAATGATACTATAGATATTGCGGGAGGTACAAATATTAATACAGCTCGTTCAGGTGACACGATTACTATCAATAACGAAATAACTAACAACAACCAGTTAACTAATGGAGCTGGTTATACTACTAATACTGGAGACATTACAGCAGTAGTTGCAGGAACAGGAATGAGTGGTGGTGGAACAAGTGGTTCTGTTACTTTAAATTGTTCTATTACAAATAACAACCAGCTAACAAATGGAGCTGGATATGTAACGAGTTCAGGAGTAACCTCAATAAGTACAGGAACAGGATTAGATGGTGGTACAATAACTGGATCAGGTACAATTACTTTAGATTTATCTGAGTTTACAGATATGACCGCAGCAATGACAGGTAGTGATGAATTTATAGTATTAGATTCAGGAGCAGAAAGAAGAAAGGCGGCAAGTGAAATAGGATTAAGTATATTTAATAATGATGCTGGTTTTACAAGTAACAGTGGAGATATAACTAATGTATCTACAAGTTCTCCAATAACTGGAGGAGGCTCAAGTGGATCAGTAACAATTTCTCATGCCAATTCAGGTGTGTCTGCAGGTTCTTATACAAGAGCTAATGTAACTGTAAATGCTACAGGACACATTACATCTATATCAAGTGGAAGTGATGCACAAGGTGTAACTTCGGTTGCAACTGGAACAGGATTAACCGGTGGAACTATTACATCCACTGGAACATTATCGTTGAACTTAAATGGGTTATCAACAACAACAGGTTCAGGAAATGCAGATTTCTTTGCAGTAGTAAACAGTGGTGGTTCACAATTTAAAATAGCACCAGGTAATATAGACATATCTACATTTAATAATAATTCAGGGTTTACTTCTAATGCAGGAGATATTACTGCAGTAGTTGCTGGTACAAACCTGTCTGGTGGTGGTACAAGTGGATCAGTTACATTAAATATGGCAACTGGTGGAATTGGTGCTGGTACTTATGGTAGTACATCAAATAGCACTAAAATAGATAACATAACAGTAGATGCATATGGAAGGGTAACAGCTGTAACAACAGGAGGAACTGGTAGTGGTAGTGGAGATATTACAGCAGTAGTTGCAGGAACTGGATTAAGTGGTGGTGCATCTTCAGGTAGTGCTACATTAAATATAGATGTAGGTTCATCTGGAAACTGGTGGGATAAAGGAGTTATGGTTGCCTCTGATGGTGTGGTGGAAGTTGGTAAATATATGGACTGGCATGATTCTAATGGCGATACTTCAGACTTTGATGTTAGAATGACTTGTGTTGGATCTCAAATGCAATTTAGTGGGGATATATTAGCATCAAGTACAATTAATTCAAGTGCAGATTTAAGAGCGCCTATATTATATGATTCGGCTAATACAAGTTACTATTTTGATGGAAGCAATACTGGAGATTCTATTAGAGTTGCAGGAGACATTGTAGCGTTTTTCTCAGACGAAAGATTAAAAGATATACAAGGTAACATACCAGATGCTTTAAACAAAGTAAAACAACTTAATGGTTTCTATTATACAGCTAATGAAAAAGCACAAGAGTATGGTTACGAAGCAGACAAAAAAGTTGGATTATCTGCACAAGAAGTAGAAGCGGTATTACCAGAAATTATAAAAGAAGCACCGATCGGTGATGGTTATAAAACTGTTGATTATGCGAAGGTTGTACCTTTACTTGTTGAAGCGATAAAAGACTTATCGAAAGAGTTAGAAGAAGTAAAGAAACAACTTAATCATAATTAACAATGGCAGTACCTTCAAGTGGAACATTAGAAATGTTAGGAATAGCTCAAGAGTGTATGTTCGCTACATATGGCTCAGGAACTATAACAGGTGGTATACATATAGACTGTCTTGTTAATGGTGGACAGTGTGCGCCTGGAACAATGACATTTCCAACTATTAATACAAATTCACCCTCACATCCAAACACCTCTACACCATACAAGTTTTCAGAGTTTTATGGATATGATAAAGATGCAGTATCATCTATACAAAGATTTAGAACTTTTTCTAATTATCCTAAAATATTTTTTGGATGTTTCGTAACATGTAACGTTGCTTTTTATACTGCTGGTGCTATTTCGGTAGGGAACAATGTATATCAAAATGCAGCTTTAACAAATCCGTTAGGTAATGGAAACTGGGGATTTGCAGGCACAACATCTGGAGCATCCTCAACAGCTGTGATGACTCTTGTTTTTGGTACTGGCTATGTAAATAATATATTTTTATGTAGTGGTCCATCAGATGAAAGATTAAAAAAGAATATTAAAAAAATAGGAAAATCATTTAGCGGTATAAACATATATGAGTTTGAATATAAATATCCTGAATTATGTTATGGAGGTAAGTTTCAAGGAGTATTAGGACATGAAGTACCTTGGGCAACTACTGAAGATGATAATGGATATTTGTATGTAGATTATTCAAAAGTAGATGTAGTTTGTAAATCAATATGAAAAAAATTATTATAATTTTATTATTGTTTTCAAGTTGTGCTTCAAGTAAGCCTTCTTGGGATAGAGTTAATCCGGACACTTTATTTGAAGCTATAAATGTAAAAGATTTAGAAACAAGAGAAAAAGATAAAAATATATTAAAGGTTTTAAGTTTTTCAACTTTAACATTTATTATTTACACATTAACAAATAGGTAGTATGAAAATAGAATCTATAAAATTATCAGAATATCAAGGAAAATACTTTAGTGTAACTAAAAGTCATGGAAAAGCTACAATGCATTTTGGAGACAATTACATTGATAATGAAGATTATTATGCTGATTATATGTTAGGTAAATGCGAGTGTCCTGTATCAGAAATGTTTGAAGGTATAGGAACAGACAGTATCCTAATATGTGGTTTAGGTATGGGTTTAGTTCCATTATTAGCAGAAACTTTATATGGCAAAGTAGATGTTCTTGATTATAATAAAGAACTTATAGATTATATATCCGACAGAAACATTTTACCATCAAGTGTAAATGTTATTTTTGCAGACGCATATACATATACACCTACTCAAAAATATGATTTAATTTTGGTAGATCTATGGTGGGATTCATCAGATATTAATGATGAACAAAAAGCTACACTTCAAACTAATTATGGTGACTACTTAAATGATAATGGTAAAATAGTTTTACCAGTAACATTCAATTCTTTGTAAATATATTTTTGTTATCTTTGTGGTTTATGTTTAACAATTAAAATTAAATAAAATGTCAAAAAAACTTAAAGAAGAAGAATTAAAAGAGATTCAAACATTAAATCAAAAATTTGTTAATACAAAAATTGCTATTGCTGACGCAGAGGTTAATAAAAAAAATCTTGTTTTAGCATTAGAAGGTATACAACAAGAGTTTAATGATATTGAAAAAAAATTAATTGAATCATACGGAGAAAACTCTATAATTGATTTAAAATCTGGAGAAGTAAAAGATCCTGAAGTAGCTAAAGAAACAGCAGAAAAAAAATAAATCATGGCAAAAATAAGCAACCAAGCAGCGTATCCCTTAGTAACTAACGTAGATTTAGCTGACTATCTTGTCATGACAGATAAGGATAACAAGTTAGAAACTAAAACAGTTACGGTAGAACAATTAAAAGATTTGTTTGGGGTAAACACCTTGGTTGCTCATGTTATTGTCAACGCTGGTACTTTAACTAATTTAGGCACCACAGCTGCAACTTTGATTCCAGCTCCAGGTGCAAATAAGGTCATAGATCTTATAAGTATTGATCAGTATTTAGACGCAGGAACAGCTCAATACAATTTTGGTAATAATTTAACAGTAAAGATTGGCGCTACAACTTTTGGGACATTGTTTCAACAATCAGCCAATTTTGCTACAGATTTAGTTAGTAAAATAGGAGTGGGCGCTTCCACATACGTAATAGATCAAAACACTGCGGTTACTTTAGAAACAGCCGCAAACCCTACACAAGGAAATGGTATAATGTATTTTAATATTTTATATCGAATACTGAATATAGGTACAACATTTTAATTAAATGGATATAAGAAAATTATCAATAGGTTCTGATTACAAATCAGGAGCCATGCATTATATTGTAGGTCAAGAAGTTTTGGGCGGTAGTCATAAAATTCACTTAATTCAACAAGACTCTAATTATGATTCATATAAAATATGGATTGAAAAAAATAATGAGATTGTTTTGTGGAAAGAATTTATAAAGACACTTCCCATATCCATTGAATACAATATAAATTTTTGATGCAATCCTTATATTCTTTTATAGTTACTCCACTAAAAAACCGTAGATATGACAATATTAAATACTACGATGATAAGCGATTTTTTACAAGTGTAAGTGAAGAAGATCATACAGTATCTAACAGGTTTGCTAAAGTAGTACAACTCCCAAAAAATTATAACGGTGAAGTAAATATTGGAGATACACTATTGGTTCACCATAATGTTTTTAAATATTATAATGATATTTATGGTAGACAAAAAAGTGGGAGAAGCTGGTTGATTGATGATTTATTTTTGGTAGATCATGATCAGTTTTTTTTATACAAACAAGAAGATAAGTGGTATAGCCATGGTAAATATTGTTTTGTAAAACCTGTACCAAAAACTAAATCATTTATTGATGCCGCAGGTGTTACAAATGAACCATTACATGGTATCATAAAATACTCTAACAAACAACTTGAAGAATTAGGTATCTTTGAAGGAGATCTTATTTCGTTTCAACCTAACAGTGAATATGTTTTTTATGTAGAGGATGAAGAGTTATATAGGATGTATACAAATAACATTACAATTAAATATAATCATGGATACAAAGAAAATTAAAATAGATATTATTAGAGCAGGAGAAAGAGCAGTTAAAGAACTTATTGATGTTGCAAAAGAAAAAATTATCAAACCAGATCCAGAAGATGAGTTAGCTGCGGATAGATTAAAAAATGCAGCTGCTACTAAAAAGTTAGCTATATTCGATGCATTTGAAATACTAAAAAGAATCGAAGAGGAAAGGGATAAATTAGAAGGAATAGAAACAAAAAACAATTTACCTAAAGGCTTTGCAGAATCAAGATCTAAATAATATTTATTTTGAATTACAAAACGTAATACCTAAAGCTGTTTTAAAAAGAAAAAACAGCAGTCACAGTTGGGGATATGGGTATAATGAAAAGTATGATATTGTAGTCATATCTAAAGATGGTACAATAGGCCAGTGTATAAATATATCTGGTTTAAGAATAGCTCTACCCAAAACTCCAAATCAAGTATACAAACGATCTCAAAAAGAAAAAGATCAATATTGGGAACCTTTTGATATTCATAGAGATATAAAAAAAATACCTAATATTTTTGTTTGGCATGATGCTCCGGCTCCATTTAAAAACAAATGGATAGATTATATAGAGACAGAATTTAATAGAAGAGAACAAGGCTTTTGGTTTTACAACAACGGTACACCAGTTTACATAACAGGAACACATTATATGTATTTGCAATGGACCAAAATAGATGTAGGCCATCCTGATTTTAGAGAGGCAAACAGATTGTTTTATATTTTTTGGGAAGCGTGTAAAGCTGATAAAAGAAGTTTTGGTATGTGTTATTTAAAAATAAGACGTTCAGGGTTTTCTTTTATGAGTTCTTGTGAGGGTGTAAACACCGCAACAATAACAAAAAATGCAAGGGTTGGTATTTTATCTAAGACAGGATCTGATGCAAAAAAAATGTTTACAGATAAAATTGTACCTATATCACATAACTATCCATTCTTTTTCAAACCTATTCAAGATGGTATGGATAAACCAAAAACAGAATTAGCGTTTAGAGTACCAGCATCAAAGATTACAAAAAAAAATATGTTTGAAGTTGAGAAAGATACTTTAGAAGGATTGGATACAACTATTGATTGGAAGAACACTTCAGATAATAGTTATGATGGAGAGAAATTACAACTATTAATACACGATGAAAGTGGTAAGTGGGAAAAACCTGAAAACATTTTAAATAACTGGCGTGTTACAAAAACGTGTCTAAGATTAGGAAGTAAAATTATTGGTAAGTGTATGATGGGTTCAACCTCCAATGCATTAGATAAAGGAGGTAGAAACTTTAAAAATCTATTTATGGATTCGGATGTAAATAAAAGAAATGCAAACGGACAAACTAAAACCGGCTTATATTCTTTATTTATACCTATGGAGTGGAACATGGAAGGCTTTATAGACAAATACGGTATGCCTGTTTTGCAAAACCCTGATAATGAAATAGTTGGTGTGGATGATGAATATATATATCAAGGTGCAATAGATTACTGGAAAAACGAAGTTGATTCATTAACACAAGATGCTGATGCATTGAATGAATATTATAGACAATTTCCACGTACAGAATCTCATGCATTCAGAGATGAAAGTAAACAGTCTATATTTAACTTAACAAAACTATATCAACAAATAGACTATAACGATTCATTAATAAAAGAACATTTTGTAACACAGGGTTCTTTTAGTTGGAAAGATGGTATAAAAGATTCTGAGGTTGTATGGACTCCAAATAAAAGAGGCAGATTTTTTGTAACTTACATACCACAAACTCATCTTCAAAATAATGTAATAAAAAAAGGAGATAGGTTTTATCCTGCTAACGAGCATTTAGGATCATTTGGATGTGATTCATATGATATTTCAGGTGTAGTTGTAGGAAAAGGTTCTAATGGTTCCTTGCATGGTTTGACTAAGTTTAATATGGACGATGTCCCAAGTAACCATTTTTTTTTAGAATATATAGCAAGACCTCAAACTGCTGAAATATTTTTTGAAGAAGTTTTAATGGCTTGTGTATTTTATGGTATGCCAATCTTGTGTGAAAATAATAAGCCAAGATTATTATATCATTTTAAAAATAGAGGTTATCGTCCGTTTTGTATAAATAGACCAGATAGAACTTTTAACAAACTATCTAAAACCGAAAAAGAAATTGGTGGTATACCAAATACCTCAGAAGACGTAAAACAATCGCACGCTTCTGCTATTGAGTCTTACATAGAAAAATATGTTGGACTTGATATGATGGGTACATATAGACAAAAAGGCGATATGGGTGAAATGTATTTTCAACGTACTTTAGAAGACTGGGCCAAGTTTGATATTAACAACAGAACAAGGTTCGATGCGGCAATAAGTTCAGGTTTAGCTATTATGGCAAATCAAAAACACTTATATACACCGTCTAAAGAAAAATCGAAAATAAGCATTAACTTTGCCAGATATAACAATAGCGATTTAGTTAGTCGAATAATTAATAGATGAAAGAGGTTACAATTAATTTAAAAGCTGCGGCCTTTCCTGATCAATTTGCATCTGATTCTCAAAAAGATACAATAGAGTATGGTTTACAAGTAGGACAATCAATTCAATACGAATGGTTTAGAAAAGAAGGTGGTTCATGTAGATTTTTTAATCAATGGTCACAGTTTAATAGACTGAGATTATACGCACGTGGTGAGCAATCGGTAGCAAAATATAAAAACGAAATTGCTGTAGATGGTGATTTGTCATATCTTAATTTAGATTGGACCCCTGTTCCAATTATTCCTAAAATGGTTGACATAGTAGTAAATGGTTTGAATGATCGTTTATTTAAAGTGGAAGCTTTTGCAGAAGATGCAATGTCGGCTGAAAAAAGAAATCAATTTCAAGATAAAATAGAAGGACAAATGATTGCACGTCCTTTATTAGAACAAATTTCTAATGACTTTGAAGTAGATGTTTTTCAAATGGACCCAAAACAATTACCTGAAAATGATCAGGAGTTAGAGTTGTTTATGCAAATGAATTATAAACCAGCTGTAGAGATTGCTGCAGAAGAAGCAATCAGCACTGTGTTACATAAAAATCAATACAACGAAACAAGAAAAAGATTTGATTATGATTTAATGACACTTGGTGTCGGTATGGCAAAGCATCAGTTTTTACCTGGTCAGGGTATAGAAATTGATTATGTTGATCCAGCTAATGTTGTTTATAGTTATACAGAAGATCCTTATTTTAAAGATTGTTTTTATTGGGGTGAAGTCAAAACCATTCCTATGTCTGAACTTGTTAAAATAGATCCAGACATTACAAATGAAGAAATGGAAGAAATTTCCAAGTACAGCCAATCATGGTACAATTATTTTAATAATGCTCAGTATTATGAAAACTCTATTTTTCAAAGAGATGTATGTACATTACTTTACTTTAATTATAAAACCACACACAAGATGGTTTATAAAAGAAAAAGAATGGCAGATGGAAGTTATAAAGTTGTAGAAAAAGATTCTGATTTTAATCCACCACAAGAAATGATGGATGAAGGAAACTTTGAAAGAATAGAAAAAAATATAGAAGTATGGTATGATGGTATCATGGTAATGGGAACTAATATAGTTATTAAATGGGAGCTTGCTAAAAATATGGTAAGACCTAAATCTGCAAGCCAACATGCTTTACCTAATTATGTAGCATGTGCGCCAAGAAGTTATAAAGGAACATTTGAGTCTTTAGTTAGACGTATGATCCCTTTTGCTGATTTAATACAGGTTACACATTTAAAGATTCAACAAGTAGTAGCAAGAGTCGTACCTGATGGTGTATTCATTGATGCAGATGGATTAAATGAAGTAGACCTGGGGACAGGTGCGGCATATAATCCTGAAGATGCTTTAAGATTATATTTTCAAACAGGTAGTGTTATAGGTAGATCGTATACACAAGACGGTGAGTTTAATAATGCACGTACACCTATACAACAATTAAATTCTAACTCAGGAGCAGGCAAGTTACAAATGTTAATAGGTAATTATAATCATTATTTAGATATGATTAGAACTGTTACTGGTCTAAATGAAGCAAGAGATGGGTCTACACCAAACCCTGATGCATTAGTCGGTGTACAAAAATTAGCAGCACTTAATTCAAACACAGCTACCAGACATATATTAAATGCAAGTTTATATATGACAAAAAGAATGGCTGAAGGTATTGTATTAAGAACAGCTGATGTTTTAGAGTTTGCTGAATTTAAAGATCAGTTTGCTATGCAAATTGGAAAATATAATTTAGGAATATTAGAAGATATTAAAAATTTATATTTATATGATTTTGGTATATTCTTACAATTAGCACCAGACGAAGAAGAAAAAGCAATGCTTGAACAAAATATTCAAATGGCGTTATCTAAAGAAGATATTAGTTTAGAAGACGCTATTGATATTCGTCAACTGCATAATTTAAAAATGGCTAACCAGTTATTAAAAGTAAAACGTAAAGCAAAAGCAGCAGCCGAACAAGAACAACAAATGATGCAACAAGAAATGCAAGCTGCAACGCAACAACAAAACATTATGGCTCAAGCGCAAGCTGAACAACAAAAAATTCAAGCAGAAACGCAAGCTAAAATGCAAATAAAACAGGCTGAAATAGCTATGGAAATTGAGAAGATGAAAAATGAAGCTATGTTAAAATCACAGTTAATGGAAACTGAGTTTGCTTATAACATGCAATTAAAAGGTATAGAGCAATCTCAAATAGATAAGAGAGAGATGGCTAAAGAAAAAGGTAAGTCTGAGAGAATTAGTCAAGCAAATTCTCAACAGTCTAAATTAATTGAACAACGTAAAAGAAATTTACCACCTGTAAGTTTTGAATCTAATGAAGACTCTTTAGATGGTTTTGATCTTTCCGAATTTGATCCAAGATAATGAGAGGTAGTAAACTTAGTAAAAAAAATAGAAGAAGGCCCAAACCTAAAAAGGGTGAAATAAGAAACATTGTCGATGACTTTGGGAAGCCAAAAGTCATGGGTAGTGCAGGAATGTTAGGAAACATTGGAGGTGGTGCTGTAATAAAAGGTGCCTCTATTTTAAAACAAGGTTTTAAAAACTTTGGTAAATCCAAGCTTATAGAAAAAGGCCTTGCGATGGTTGATAAAAAGTTGAATAAACTTAAAACCAAAAAGAAGAAAAAAAGCAGTTCAAGAGGTAGATGATGTTCGATGATTTCAATATTTCTAAATTTAAAGATGTTAAATACCCTGCTGACTTTTCTCTCAAAGCTTTAGGAGAAATACGTAAACTTCAACGCACACCCTTAGATGTTAAGTTTGCAAATAAATACGATGATATTTTTAAAACATTTAAAAATTTATTTAATAATAGAACCCGCAAGTTTCCTGATAAATTAGTAAAAGACTTAATTGCAGAATCTCAACCTGTAATTTTAAAAATAAAAAACTACCATAATCGTAAAAGACCAAATGAATTGGCTGAATA
>Ga0098042_1000608_pt1 | contig 13934 bp, 19 predicted proteins | sample 9_EtaG_FD_75066 | JGI IMG/M metagenome (GOLD analysis project Ga0098042, IMG submission 75066) | Marine viral communities from the Subarctic Pacific Ocean - 9_ETSP_OMZ_AT15188 metaG | ecosystem: Environmental > Aquatic > Marine > Oceanic | place: Pacific Ocean | collected 2015-01-10
ATAAAACAATTAAGACAATTGTTAGGTGCGGATAAAATTATTTCAAAAAAAACTGGTCAAGCAATCGGTATTACAAAAGGTGGTGGTGAAGCATTATTTAATTCTATGAAGGCAAGATGGATGTTTAATACTTTTTACAGAGGGTTTGATTCATCTTTAACACCTGGTGGTAGAACTATGATGGATGATATTATGGGTGACGCTACTGTAAGAACAGGTATTAATGGGACTGTAGATGTAATGCAATCAATGAAGAACATTGCAAAAGCAGGACAGGAAGAAATTTTAGATTTTAGTATTGATAAAGTAAGAAGAGGTGATGGTATATTAGATGTACAGAAAATAAAGTTTAGTCCAAAAGATACATCAAGATTTAACATAAATAGATTTTTAAGAGAGTTAGGTATTCAAGATCCTACTAACGACGTAGCAAAAGAAAAATTAGTAAGCATTCTTGGTGGAAGAGGACAAGCAAAAGAGTTTGAAAAGTTTTTGACTTACATGAAAGCTATTTCAGACACACCAATAGCAGATACATCTACTTTCATGCAAAGAAGATTACAATTAGGTGGTCTTAATTCATTTGCAGGAGCAATGGTGCTTGGAGGATCTGCTGCAGTAAATCCATTTGCACCAGCCTTATTTATTTTACTTGCAAGAAGATTTGGTCAAATAGCTACAGATCCTATTGCAATGAAAGCATGGAACGATGCATTGAATCCTGAGGAACAAATAGCTTTACTTACAGGTAAAAAACTTGGAGATGGTGTTCCTGGACTCTTGGGTATAGGGCGAAGATATTTTAAAGGTAGAGACATACAAACTGCTGCAAATATTTTACAATCACCAGGTGTTATTGGTAGATTAGGTTTAACACAAAAAAGAGAAGCGTTTGCTAGAGTAATGAATTACTTAAACGATAGCGATACTGATGTTCCTAGAATAAATCCTAAAGATGTTTCACCAGAAGAAATTACTGAAAGATTGTTACAATTAGATACAAAAGTACCTGATCCTCAGTACAACGAAAAAACTTTACCAACAAAAACTTTTGAAACATTGTTTGCTTATGATAATGTAGGTTCATCTGGTAATGTTGAGACAGATAATAATGCAGTTGCATTTTTAGATAGTTCTACACAAAATGAATTATTATTAGATGCAGAAGAACAAGATGTTGCTAGCGAAGAAAAACTTAAAGTGTTTGAAGATTTACAATTAGAAAATCCTGATATGACACCCCCTACAGCTCCAGTAGCACCGGCTACCGGACCACAAGTTAACGCTAGAACATTCGAAGCCCTATTTCCTAATGATCCAACGGGGGCAGCTATAGCTAGAAAGAGTACAGGAAATGTCTAATAAAGCTTTAGAAAAAATCGAATCACATGAAAAGCTTTGCAGAATCATGCAAAAGCAAACCCAGGCAGATATAAGAGAACTTCGAAATGATATGAATAGAATAGAAAAAATTTTATTGACTTCTGCGGGTGTATTAATTACTGGTATGGCTAGCGTTATAATAGTATTAATTACAAAACTCTGGTGAAACTAATAATAAACAAAAAATATCCTTACAAACACTACAATAGATTTTCTGATACTACAGGTCGGAAATATCTAGTTGATAATATAAAAGTTCCAAGCGTTACAACAATTTTAAGTGCCACTAAAGATATGCGTCAGCTTAATAACTGGCGTAGAAGAGTAGGTGAAAAAGAAGCTGATCGTATCATGAATCAGGCTTCTACAATTGGAACAGAGATGCATCAAGTATTGGAATATTACTTAAGTGGTGGTGGTTATTATAATGATATGGAAGAGGGAGCTAAACCTAGAATGATGGCAAAAACCATTTTGGACAATATTAAAATAGATGAAGTTTGGGGTAATGAAATAAGCCTTGAGTATCAAAATAAATTTGCAGGAACTTGTGATATGACAGCTGTGGCTTACGGAAAGCCCAGTATTGTTGATTGGAAGCAATCAAATAAACCTAAAAAAGAAGAATGGGTAGATGACTATAAACATCAGTTGGGGGCCTATTATTTAGCCCATACAGCTAATTACGGGCCCATAGAGCAGGGGGTAATCAGTATTTGCACCCGAGACCTCAAGTATCAAGAATTTCGTCTCTCAGAGGCTGATTTGAAGGAATACGCTGATAAGTTTTTACATAGATTAGAGCTGTTTAATAAACTACAACAACCAGTCTCTTAAGTCTTCTTCGCCTAATGTTTTGGCTGCTAAATGACCTTTTACTACCAAAGATTTCATAATAGCTTCATCAAGGGTGTTTTTAGCAACTATATCAACATATGTTACAGAATTTTTCTGGCCCATTCTATGTGCCCTATCTTCAGATTGCTTTCTCACCTCAAGATTGTAGTTATTAGAAAAATAAATCACATTTGTACAAGCAGTGAGTGTTAAACCAAAACCACCAGTTGTAGGATTACCAACTAAAAATCTAGTTTTAGGATCGTTTTGAATACGTTCAACTGCTCTTTTTCTCTCCTCTACATCAACCTCTCCGTAGATAGATACGACAGAATCCTTGCCATATTTTTTGCCTATAAAATCTATGATTTCTTTAATATTGTAAATATAATTGGCCCAAATGATACATTTACCATCAGCCTCTTCAAGTATTTCATCTAAAGCTGTAATTTTTTGTGAATGTAAACTTAGTATTTCACCTTCATCGCTTTTAGTAAAACCATTACAAACCTGGTGAAGTTTGATAATCTCTGTTAATTTATTAGAAAATGATATTGTACTATCTTCAACTATAGCTAGTGCAGAGATTCGTAGGCGATCATATATTTTTTTGCTCTCACCTTCGAGTTCAATGTATCTTTTCTGGCGAATCTTTGGCTTCAGGTCTAAACATTGGTCTTTTCGTATTCTAGTCGAAAAGTGTTGTAATTTTGTTTCTAACTCCTCAAGTCTTTTATAGAATTTAGGCACACTAATAAATCTTCCTGATCCTACAGGTATGTCTGACATCTCAGCATATCTATTTCTAAAAGCTAGATAACTTGTAAATCCTAATAGTTGTGGACTTAAAAATTGACATTGTGTATACAAATCCAATGGAGATTTTGTTATTGGCGATCCTGTTAGTATACGCCTTATACTCGACAATGATCGTAGTCCTAAAATGTTTTTTGTTCTTTTTGCTGATCGGTTTTTTATTGTGGTTGATTCATCCAGTGCTACAAAGTTTTTTGTATTTGTAATAAGATAATCTTTACAAGCATTGAAACCTCTTGAGGTTGATAAAGCTTCTACGTTTATTAGAAAGATTCTAAGGTGATCATATTTATTAAGTAAATCATATTCTTTTGGTTTACTTATATTCCATTTGTATATCTTATATTTGATTTCTTTAGGTAAATGAGTTTCTATTTCTGTTTCCCAGACTGTGTATACAGATTTAGGTGCTATAACTAATACAGATTTTATTTGATTTTTTAAATATAAGTAAGCTAAATTATCAATAGTTACTTTTGTTTTGCCTGTACCCATCTCCATAAAGTAAGCCCACTGCGTTTTTTCTGCTGATTCATTCAGAGCATTTCTTTGATGCTCATAGGGTTTAGTTTTATACGGATATTTCCACATCGTGTAATTAAATATATTTTATTGTTGCAAACTTCAAGAACTTATTTTAAGAGACATCAGGAGGAAAATATGGATATAGAAAAAATGTCATCCATTGACATTAGTCAAGATAATGTAAAATCAATTACTGACAAGTGTCACCAACTAAAAGAACTCCAACAGCAATACAAAGACATCGAGGAACAACTTTCAAAAACTAAAAATAAAGTTAGAGATTTGGAAGAACGTATTATCCCAGAGATGATGCAAGAAGCAGGTGTGTCGAAAATTAAATTAAAAGACGGCACTGAAGTAGAAGTTAAACCTTTCTACGCTGCTAAAATTCCTGAGTCTAGGGTTGAAGAGGCCTTCGGTTGGTTGAGAGGCAATGGCTATGAAGATTTAATTAAAAACACAGTCACTGCTAATTTCAATCGAGGTCAAGACAACCAAGTGTCGGAGCTTATTAAAGTTTGCGAAGAACATGGGTTTGCTTATTCTAAAAAAGAAAAAGTTGAACCAATGACTTTGAAAGCTTTTGTAAGAGAGCAAGTTGAAGGCGGTAAGAAATTACCTTTCGATTTGTTTGGCGTTTACATTGCTAACAAAACTAAAATAACAAATAACAAATAAAGGAGAAGACGTGAAAACTAAAAACGGACAATCGGACGAAGTTGCGATTAAAAAAGAAGCCGGTGCAGTAGCAGCAATTAATATAGAACAATTTGCTGATACAGGTTTTGATAATGTAGACTCAAAAAGTTTAGCATTACCATTTCTTAAAGTGCTTGGTCAACTTTCACCACAAGTAACACAAGGTGATAGTAATTTCATAGCAGAAGCAAGAGCTGGTATGATTTACAACACAGTCACTGATGAACTTTATGATGGAACAAAAGGGATAAATGTTATTCCTTGTTTTTATAAATTAGAGTACATCGAATGGAGAGACAGAGATAAGGGAGCAGTAGCACCTGTAAATGTTTATCCAAGTGACTCTGATATCATGAGTAAAACTACTCGTGGTGATGATGGTAAAGATAGGCTTGAGAATGGTAATTACATTGAGGAAACAGCCTCTCATTACGTAATGGTAGTTGAGTCTAACAAAACGTCAACTGCTCTAATCACAATGAAATCTACTCAAAGAAAAAAATCTAAGAAGTGGAATTCAATGATGATGTCATTAAGGCAAAAAAAGAGAGATGGTAAGGGTTTTTTCAAACCAGCACCATTTACTCAGCTTTATACTATGAGCACGGTCTTAGAGAAAAATAATCTTGGATCTTGGTTTGGATGGGAGATATCTCATGTTGGACCAGTTGAAAGCGAAGAGATCATGAAAACAGCTTATGAGTTTTATGAAAGTTGTAAAAAAGGATCTGTGCGTGTTAATCATGGAAAAGAAGAACAGGTAGCTAAAACACCATTCTAATTTATGGATCTACTTGACAAAACCCTGGAGGAGTTTGTATTACTCTTCCAGGGCTCAACTACATATTTTGGTGTATCCAAACCCACGGGTAAGAAAAATCCTAAAGGTAAGGCAGAATTCAAACATTGGCTTGAACCTTCTCCAATGACTATTGATCATTGGAAGCAACATTTAAAAGGAGAAGCTTACTATGGATCTGTCCCTATCAGAGATGATAATACATGCAGTTGGGGGGTCATCGATGTTGATCGTTATAATATACAGCATAAGGAAATTATATCGATTATACGGAAAAGGAAATACCCACTCGTCCCGTTTAGATCAAAGTCCAACGGACTCCATCTAATTTTATTTATTGATGGTGTAGTTCCTGCATCATCTATGCGTAAAAAATTAATAGAGATCGCATCTGATCTTGGTATCAATGATACCACGACAGATATTTTTCCTGCACAAGATGAAGTTGATTTAACACCTGAGAAATGGGACGACAAAAGAAAAGGTAATTTTGTAAACCTTCCTTATCAAAAAGCACAAATGACTACAAGAGTTGCAATGGATGATGATTGCAACGCAATTAAGATAGAAGAATTATTTAAGTTTGTAAAAAAATATAGACAAACTCCTACTACATTTAAAAAATTAAAAATATTTCAAGATGATGAAACTAAAGATTACCCACCATGTGTAGTGAACTTTATGAAAAACAAAGTAAAAAAAGGTGAGGGTCGTAATGATGCAATGTTTAATGTTGCTGTTCTAGCTAAAAAAATAAATCCAGATCCTGTAATGTATCAAGATTGGACAAGAGATATGATGACAAAAGTATGTGATGAAAGATTACATCCAAAAGAATTAGAGAATATATTTAAAGGTGTTGAGAACAAAGAGTATGCCTACAAATGCAAAACATCTATTGCACGAATGCATTGTGTATCTAGTGAATGTATTAAACGTAAACTGGGTATTGGTGCTAATGAAGCTTTACCTGAGGTTGGCAAATTACTTAAAGTAAACTCTTATCCGGAACCATATTGGATTTTACCAATACAAGGTAAATCGATTAGATTATCTACAAAACAATTATACCAACAACAATTGTTGGGAGAACAACTTCTTAATTTTGATATTGTCTGGAGACCATTAAAACCAACTAAAAGAGATCCAGATCCATATCGAGATTGGCTTGATGAATTAATATCTAACAAACAAGATATGGAAGGTTATGACGAACACGAGGAGAGAGAAGATGTGTTTAATTCAAGAATGGCTAGATTCTTAGAAGACGTAGAAGATACAACAGAATTTGATCAAATAGATTCTGGTAATATTTGGAAGGACGAATATGAGATGAGGTTTAAGTTAGAAACCTTTAGATCATTTATGAAAAAATTAGGTTATAATTGGAATGAAAAAGAATGCACAAGATTTTTAGAAACAGGAGGAGCACAGCCCAAAAAGAAATTTCAAAATATAAGTAGCAGACACTGGGTTGTAAGTTTACCAAAACAACAGGAGCATAAAAATAAAAATGTCAAATTCACTAAACCGAAGGCTGCGTGGGAAGACAATTAAAATATTTGGTCCTCCAGGCACAGGTAAAACAGAAAACTTATTGAAACGTGTACAACGTTATCTTAGACAAGGTTACTCTCCTGATGAAATCTGTTACGTGTCTTTTACAAATAAAGCTGTTAATGAATGTGTTGCAAGAGTTAGAAAAAGATTTAAAGAATATGATGAAGATGATTTCAAATATTTTAGAACACTACATTCTTTGGCCAGACAACAGTTTGCTGAGATTCCCGTATTAGATCCTAAAGCAGATATGCTTATGTTCCATACTCAATACGGAACAGTAAAAGTTAATTACAAAGAAGGCCATGATGATCAAAAGGTTTACAATAATTGGTCTTTACAAATTTACGATAGAGCAAGAAACATGAAAGTAGATCCTGTGTGGCTTTACAAACAACAATCTAGAAAAGCTGTAAGGCTGCAGCAGTTTAAATCTATTATCAATGGATACGAAGAATTTAAAACAATGGAACTGGAGAACGGACAACGGACACCTGACAGATTAGATTTTACCGATATGGTACAAAGATATATTACTGATGGGTTAGTGATACCTTTTAAAGTTTTAATGGTAGATGAAGCTCAAGATTTAACACCACTGCAGTGGGATATGGTTGTGAAAATATCTGAAGCTGTTGATAGAGTTTATATTGCAGGAGATGATGACCAGGCTATTTACGAATGGAATGGTGCTGATGTTAATTTATTTCAAACTTTTCCTGGTAAGTCTTTAGTTTTAAAAAAATCGGTAAGATTAAACAAGGACATACATTTTTTTTCTAAATGTTTATTACATGGCATGGGTAACAATAGAGTGCCTAAAGAATTTTATTCTAATGGTAAAGATGGTTCTATCTACAGGTGGACAGGTTTAAAAAAAGTGCCTTGGGATCTAGAAGGAAGCTGGATGGTTCTTGCAAGAATAAATGATGTTAAGAAGGAGCTGCAGCAGGAGGCTAGAAATTTATCTTTGTATTATCAAGATGTAAAAGGCAATAAATCATTTGATCCGAATCAATTCCTAGCAATTCAATATTGGGAAAAAATATGTGAAGGTGGTTCTATTTCTAGAGAAGAGGCCTGCACAATGTACGAGTTTTTATTAAACATAGACCACGGCTACCGGTCAGCGGACAGTAAAAAATGGAGTTTTGCTCATCCAAATCAGGTATTTACATTTGATGAATTACACTTAAGGTGTGGTATGCGTGATGAAAAAGCAAATTGGAATCAAGTATTTCAAAGAAAATTTAAAGATAAAGATAAGATGTATTTCGAAAAATTAATGAAAGAAGGTGTTGATTTGAATGCACCTCCTAAAATAACAATAGATACAATACACCAAGTCAAAGGAGGAGAAGCTGATAATGTGGTGTTGGCCAGTAAATGTAACTTCCCTTCTCATTTTGATAAAAAAAATTCACAAGAAAAAGTAAAAGAACTTAGAGTTTGGTATACAGGTGCTACCAGATCTAAACAAACTTTACATTTATTAGGCACCTATCATCAATATAATTTTCCATTAGGAAAATATTTTAAAACTTATGAGGCTAACTATGACAGATAAAGACATGTTTGATGACGCTTTCCCACAGGATAAGCAGATTGGAGGATCCCACTACAAGCATTTCACGATTCAGCCCTATGAATTTATTGCAAAAAATAATCTTACATTTTTTCAAGGGAATATCGTGAAGTACGTTTGTAGGTATTTATTTAAAAATGGAATAGAAGATTTAGAAAAAATAATACATTATTGTCAGTTAGAAATAAAAAAAATTAAGGATACAAAAGATGACTGAGTTTACATCGGGATTGTGGAACGTAATACACAAAAGTAGAGGATCGATAGTAAGAACTATAATTTATACTATCGGTCATTTTGCAATAGCAATAATTTGTTTAATGTTAATAGCTGACGTGTCTTTTATGATAGCACTTACAGATGCAATAGTTGAACCTTTGGCAAATTCTGTTTGGTATTTCATATTAGATAAATGGTGGGCAAGTCGTGTTAGGAAATGGTAAGATTTATTATTATAATTGGTATTGTTATGACCCTGACCGGGTGCGCAAGAGATTACGATATAAATCCATATACAACGGTATTCAGATTAATAAACTCACAAGCAGGTAAATAATGACTACAGAACTTGGAATAGGAATGTTTTTTTATGGAATCATCTGTACTTTTATAGGTGCAATGATAACTTATTATTTTTTAAATAGGCAAAGCAGAGAAGAAAAAGAAAACGAAGAATATTTAAAGGAATTGAAAAAGAAACTTTAATGACTCATCAATTAAATTTTATTTACAATGACTCCGATTGGGTTTGTCCGAGTGAGTATCCTGATTTAAGACACGCTAAAGAAATAGCAATTGACCTGGAGACAAAAGATCCAAACATTAAAACAAAAGGTGCAGGTTGGGCAACATTTGATGGCCACATTGTAGGTTTTGCAGTAGCTGCTTTTGATCAACAATGGTACTTTCCTATACATCATGATGCAGGAGGCAACATGGACGAAGGAATTACAGTTGCCTGGATGCAAGAAGTTTTAAAAACACCAGCAACAAAAATATTTCACAATGCAAGTTATGATGTTGGTTGGCTAAAAGTAAATGGCTTTCAAATAAATGGTCCTATTGTAGATACGATGATAGCTGCAGCTCTCATTAACGAAAACAGATTTAGTTTTAGTTTGAACGCATGTGCAAAAGATTACCTTGGTGAAATAAAAAACGAAACTTTCTTAAATGAAAAAGCAAAAGAATGGGGTATCGATGCAAAAGCAGATCTATGGAGACTACCTGCAGGCTATGTTGGGTTTTATGCAGAGCAAGATGCAGCGTTGACTTTAAGATTATGGCAACAATTTAAGACTGAGATATCAAAACAAAGCTTAAATGATGTCTGGGACATGGAAATGGAGCTTTTACCTATATTAATTAATACTAGGATGCGAGGAATAAGGGTTGACGAAGACCAGGCAGCTAAGCTAAAAAAAGAATTCAAACGAAAAGAGTCTGAGGTTTTATCAAGCATAAAATCTCAGACCACGCTTGATGTAGATATTTGGGCAGCAAGATCAGTAGCACAAGTTTTTGATAGGATCGGAGTTGATTACCCACGAACACCGAAAAGTGATGAACCTAGCTTTACCCAAAACTGGCTAGTGAATTGTAATAACCCGATAGCGCAGTTAATAAGAGAAGCAAGAGAAATAAATAAATTCCATTCAACATTCATAGACTCCATTCAACGTTATGTTCACAAAGGTAGAATACATTCAGAAATAAATCAACTAAGATCTGACCAAGGCGGGACTGTTTCTGGTAGATTATCTTATTCTAATCCAAACCTACAACAAATTCCTGCAAGGAACAAAGAGTATGGAGATAAAATAAGAAGTTTGTTTTTACCTGAGGAAGGCAAACAATGGGGCAGCTTTGATTATAGTCAACAGGAGCCTAGACTTGTAGCTCACTATGCTGCAGCTGTAGATAATAATTTTACAGGTGCTGATGAATTTATTGAAGCTTATAAAAACGAGGCAGCAGATTTTCATCAAATAGTTGCGGACATGGCTGGGATCAGCAGGACTAATGCAAAAACAATTAACCTGGGTTTATTTTACGGAATGGGTAAAGCTAAACTTGCAAAAGAATTAGGTATATCAAAAGACGCTGCAGATAATTTGTTAAGTAAATATCATTCTAGAGTTCCGTTTGTGAAGAAGTTAGCTGAAGCTGTGACTAACTCAGCTTCAAAGTATGGCTTTATTCGCACGATAAGGGGTCGTAAATGCCGATTCGACATGTGGGAGCCTGCTACCTTCGGAATGAATAAAGCAATGCAGTATGAAGAGGCTAAGGCCATCTATGGTAATAACATCAGGAGGGCTTTTACTTATAAGGCTTTAAATAGATTAATCCAAGGTTCAGCTGCAGATCAAACAAAACAAGCAATGATAAATTGTTACAAAGCAGGTTACGAACCATTGTTACAAATTCATGATGAATTATGTTTTTCTATAAATGAAGAGAATGATATTAAAGGTGTAAAGGAGGTAATGGAGAATGCTATCGAAAATCTTAAAGTCCCTTTTAAAGTTGATGTTGCCATCGGTAAAAGTTGGGGCGAAGCGAAAGAATAAAGAAGTTATAGGTTATTACTTTGATGGTAAGAAATCTAAAACTCTTTACAAGAAGAAGACTTACTTTTGTTAGTCTCTTTTTCTTTTAACTCTTCGATCTGTTCGAATGTAAGATCTTTAAGTCTAGGGTCATAAACATAATATCTAAGTTTAAGGCCCTTCTCTTTTAGCTCTTTTATTTTTTGTGGTGTCCAATACATTTTGCTCTCCTATTTTTTTTTATTCCTAATTATACCATGAGCAAATTTTGACTTTTTTATTTTATTGAATAGTAGACGACCTCCTGTTGCAGGGGTTCTATTCTAGATGCGACACTGAATGCTTTTTGGAAAATTTAGAGCGCACTAACCTTGGGAATAAAATTGATTTTTTTTTGCTAGTCTAGCTAGCTATATCGTAAAGACCTTTTTTTGCATCAATAACACTTTGTTCATTGATTTTGACCTTTACATCTTTTAGTTCAATGTCGATCCACTTCATATCAGTAGTCACCCTACCTTGAGTCAACGCTTGCGTTGCCCACTTGGACTCCAGCTGAAGTTTCTTCGCCACTAGTTCCTGTAGAGACATCTCTGTCTACCTCCTCAAAGGTTAAAAACAAGAAGTTGGGATCTTCAAAACCAGCTCCAGGTTTTTCGTTTACGTCTCCTGAGTCAACCTTCTTTACTAAACCCTCAAGAGCGGCTTTATCGTTCTCTCCCTCAAGCATCTCATCAATATATATATTTTTATATTTTGCTTGGATGCGATATAGCTTCATATAGTATTATATAACAAAAAGGGCTAGGAAATCAAGCCTGCGTTCACTTTGGGTTTTTTGGGTGGGATTATTGGCTTTGGAACCTCTACTGCCTGACAATCAAATCTTATTACAATACGGGCAGTTTCTATGTATTCTCTCTCCATTTCTTCAGTATCCTCTAATGATTTGAATGTATTATGTGCCACTTTATAGCCTTGTTCTACACAGGCTGCGTGGCTCTCAAATGAATAACCAGTCACATGTGATGACGGACACTGGCCACTCACCATGCTGCACATATACATAATTAATAAATACTTAGTCATATTCCTATATTATCCCATAATATTATTTTCTTGCATATCCCATTAAAATGTTTATATAGAATACATGTTTTTTAAAAATACTAACAAAGAGGTTATCATGAAAACAGAAAAAAACATAGCTGAGACAGCTATGACAGCTGCTGAAAAGTTGGGCGAAGCATTGGTTTTAAAACCAGATTGGGAAGTAAAACCAAAGAGCGTTGCCATGACTCATGTCTTTTCAGTTGAATTTAATGAGTCGACAAAAACTCTTACATTAGTTGTAAATGGTGAAGTTTACAAAAATATAAGATGTGAAGATGTACTAAGTGGTAAAATTAAATTTCATAATGGTCTTAACGAGATCATAAATAAATTTAATTTATGGAGGTATGATGAGCCTAAGACTAAAAACTAAATCATACTCTATGGTGTTTAACTTTTGGGCAACAAAAGTTGATAACATCTTAAGTCAAATACCATTAGTATCTGTTGATGGACATATGCCCTTAGAATATTCAGATGATGAATACCAAAGTGCTATGAAACAACTTCAACAATGTGCATTAAGATTTGATGATATTCCAATGTATCCTATCAATGAAGAAATTGCACGAAGGTTAATTGACGACCAACTGAAGGAGGCAAATGACCGACCTTATAATTAAGATGGTTGTTTTGTTTCTATTATTAACAATCCCACCAAAAATTTTATTATTATTTTTTGGTGGAGCTGCATATTTAATTTTTAGTTAGGAGGAAAAGATATGAATAATGCAATTAAGAACAAATACTTTGAGACAACAGATTACTCAAAGTTTAAAAAAGCTAGAGGTAATAGACCTGTAGATGAAGCACACGTAACTCAATTAAAAAGATTGATCGCTGAGAAAGATCTTTATGATCCAATACGTGTAAACGAAAACATGGAAGTGATTGATGGACAACACACTTTACAAGCTAGAAAAGAACTAGACCTTAAAGTTCCATACATCATTATCAATTCTGATGATCCACTTGATGTTGCAAGATTAAACACAGGTAGAAAGAATTGGTCCATGGAAGCCTATCTAAACCATCATTGTGCAAGAAACAAAATGGACTACAAGATATGCAGAAATAAAATGAACCAGTATGGTATCAACGTTGCAGAAGCAATTGTGTTGCTACTAAAACAATGTTCTTTGTGGAATAGAATTTCTACTGATTTCAAAACAGGTGAGTTTAAGATACCTGCAGGTGGGATTGAGAACATTGATCGTATTGGTTCTGCACTAAATACTTTGAAAAAATACTTTTTAGGTATGGACGATACTAAGAGAAGACTAAAGAGATCTATGGTTATGGCCTATATTATAGCTGATAGATGTCCAGACTTTGATCTTAGACGTTTTAGAGATGCCTGTAAAAGCAAGTCTTCTTGGTTTTTAAGTGGGACTAGTACAAAAGACTACATTGTAATTATTGAAAAAATTTACAATAGTGGCAGAAGTAAAAAGAAAATAAAACTTCTTGATTTTTTTGAGTCTAAAGAATATCAAGAGCATTAGGAGAAAGACATGAACATCGACAAATGGAAATCTTGTGCAGTTGATATAGAATCATACACAATAATTAGAGCAATGGGGAAGGCAGGCTTCAGAAGACCTGGATCTATGATTGCAAAATTAGTTGATGATGAAGTGAGAAAGATAGCTAAGAAAGAGGGTAAAAGCTATCAGAAGATGAAAGAGAATTTACTTACAGAAGGCAACAAACTTCTGAATGGTAAGTAGAACTGCAGGTTGGATGGTTAACCTTGAACCTGGGTTTGAGAGGGGGTCGGGAGACTGGCCCCTTTTTTATTTATGATTACATTACAAGATACAAAATTATTTATTAAAAATTATGCAGAACATGCTGCATTAAATGAAAAATTAAAAAAAGAAATATTAGACGTAAGATCCAAAGAACCTGAGGGTTTACCTGGAGACAACTCCAACTGCTGGAGAAGTATTCATAAGTATGAGTGTGAGCAAGAGCTGCTGAAACCTATTAATTTAATATTAGAAGAATATAAAAAAGATTATTTAAAAAAACCTGCATCTGGTAAAATAATCTATTGGACTAA
>Ga0098042_1000611_pt1 | contig 13917 bp, 40 predicted proteins | sample 9_EtaG_FD_75066 | JGI IMG/M metagenome (GOLD analysis project Ga0098042, IMG submission 75066) | Marine viral communities from the Subarctic Pacific Ocean - 9_ETSP_OMZ_AT15188 metaG | ecosystem: Environmental > Aquatic > Marine > Oceanic | place: Pacific Ocean | collected 2015-01-10
AATGACTTCTTTATCTGATTTACTCATCATCTCCAGAGAATACAGCAGCACCAAGAGCAGCATATCCTGCTGGTCCTTGTACTTTTCTACGAATTTTATTTAGTCTACCAGAACCTTTTAATCCAGCAGCACCTCTAACACTTGATTCTTTTGCTTTCACTTTAGCATAAGTAGGTGATTTTTTCATCTTTCTTACTTTTCTTTTACCTTTTTGAAGCATTTTAGCTCCACTAAGTACTAATTTAGCGTACATTTGTTCTCCTATCTATAAGCTCGTGTCTTACGAGCTATCTTTTTTGGTTGTTTAACGTGTTGTTTACCTTTTTTAGTGCCTTTACGCTTTGCTCTTGTAGTAGCAGCGTACTCTTTGGCAGATAAAGACTTAATTGCTTTCTCAGGTAGGTATCTTTCACCTGTTTTAGCAGAAGGTTTACCAGATTTGGTACGCCATTTCTGCTTACCCCAGTTCTTTAAGCTCTTTTGGGGCTTTTTTAGGCTCACTTATAGCCACCACCAGCAGCTTTATACGATTTTGCTAGCATTTGGGCTTTACGAGCAGACCATTGACCAGCTTTTCCGCCTTTAGTTCCAGCTTTTATGCGTTGGAACATGCGTTTTCGCATTGCAGGCTTAGTATAATTACCAGATTGGTTAACTTTGCTCTTAGCCATGAGTTAAAATATAATTGCAAGTACAATAATAACTCCAATAGCTACTATTGCGTTCTTTTTAGTAATGGAAAGTGCATTCCATTTCTGCATAATCTTATCTTTCATTATTTACCTACCTTTTTTTGTGCGATTTTATGAGCTTGTGTAAAAGTTTTACCAGCAAGCATTGACTTTTTCATAGCTGACATATGCTTGGCACTGTGATGTACCGAATGCTTCTTTAATGTAGCTTTCTGTCTAGCAGTTAGTTGTTTTTTCACTTCTTTTTACCTTTCTTTTTCTTCTTAGACTTCATAATCTTGTCTTTAAGAGCTTTAGGTAATGTCATTTGTTTTCTAGTAAGCATTCTTTTTACCTTTTTTCTTTTTCTTCTTCTTCATTGGTGGTCTACCTTTAGTAGATCCATAAGTTCCTTTACCGTATGGCATATGTTTCTCCTTATATAGTGTTTAAATGCGTTTTAAGGTGCTTTACAGCACGATTGCTTTGTTTTGAGGGTCATTGAGTACAGATTCAGGAAACATGTTTAAATTGCCTGCTATTGTCCTTCTTTCACCCTCACCTTCAAATGGATAAACACAATGTTGACACCATGAAGGGAAAAATAATATTTTGCCAACTTCAGGTTTAATTGTTTTGGTAAGTGCAGGTCTTAGCTCTTCTAAACCCCGTATACTTGTTTGTCCAAAATGAAACTGTAAGAATCCATCATAAGCACCACCAGAGTTATATAGATCTAGTGGACTCCATTTGTTATTATTGGCTATTTGCGGTGGTATTTTGGTCCAGGTGGTAAATGAAACCCCCATCTGGGTATCTACACCATGGTCATGCAAGGGGTTATAATCCCTTTCATAAGAGTGTACCGACCATAAGCTGTGTACATGTGGTATTCGCTTCATATCAGCAATACCAACGTGTCTACCAAAATGTTGTACATAAGTAGTCGCTAATTGTGCCACATACTTTACAAATGGTACTATTAATGGGTCTTTTGTGTCTATTTTAAGCTGTTCACCGTGTGATATCTGTCCGACCAGCTGACTTGAAAAATCTTCGCCCTCGGGCTTATTATGGCGTGCATCGAGGTATTTATTGAGATCCTTGATCATACGCTCTTCCATCTGCACCTCCATCAGAAGTGCCACACTTACTTGCGATAATTTAATCTCTACTTCCTTATCCGCCATACCATTTAATTAAATCAGTTAAATCCTTAATTGTTTTTCTATCCTTAGTCTTTACGACTATATCTATTTCTGGACTCGGGTCAACCTTGATTCCGCTCAGCCTAGAATATTCCTCTGCCTGTCCTCTACCGAAGTTATCTTCCCCGAATATGACATGTCCAACTCTAGGCATAGTCCTCCCCCTCATTTGATTAGTGTTCGTTTAAACCCCCCTTTATGTCATCTATGCGCTGCTGTAGCAGCGTGATGCGTGGGGGCATTCTAAAACCCCACGCTTTTGAATTGACGCTTTGAATGCGTTGGGGAAATTGATTCTTAATGTCTCAGTTCGTCTGTGCATTTGAACGCTTTCTCTGCATTTCAGAAGCGTCAATACATTTAGTATTCTCTTCTGCATTACATGACTTCATGTAAGTTCATGAAGGAAGTGATGTAATGCTATTTGTTGGTCGGGCAATAATGTTTACACGAGAGAACCTAACACGGCTTACTTCCATCATATTCGACAAAAGATCTCAAAGCTCAAGTATTATATTGGCTCCAGGCGTTTACATTATTTCTTCTTGATCGGCGCAGCCGATCGCTTAATGAACGACAACAAGTTGTCGAAACTTCTACCAATCTAACACCTGACTTTGGACTTTTCCGAATAATGTTGTCAGTAATTGTGTTGGTTGAATCAACAACTAGCATCTAAAAAATAAGGAGTATACTATGATAATGATTATCGTACTAACTATGATATGTTGCTTTGCTGTGGCATATCTACTTGATCACCTTGAGGATCTAAACTCACAGAGATCAGAACCAATAGAACTTCTTCACCTTATCTGGAAAGATAGGGGGAATGGGGAAGTAAATAAATCGAATAAAGGAGGTCAATAATGACTATAGATTTAGATTATAAAAACGCTGAGATAATTGCAAAATATCCAGTTGAAGAGTCTCTTAACACACTAGTACACTGTCTTGATGCTAGACATAAAGATGGTAATTTCAATACTTATGATGTGAGAAACTCAAAATGTGCTGAGATACATTCATGTATTATGATGATCGCACAGTTTGATCAAATCATTAACGATACTAAAAATATGGTTGATGATATTAAACTAGATAGATCAACTGATAAAGAAGGTATCTATGGCTATGAAGATAGAAGAGCTAAACAATCTGATGTTCTTGAACTAGAACAAAGTAAGGATTGGTATGTAAATCAAGCTCTTGGTCTCATATCATTACTATGGGTTAACTTTGGTGTGACTCATACTTCATGTTTATTATATACTTCTGCTGGTTGGAAAAAATCAAAGAAGCAAATGAAAATCATGAAGCAGTCTATGACTGGTGATTACTACAAGTACATTGCTATGGCAGAAGAAGAAATGCCAACATTGTTACAAGGTCTTACTCAAACTTTCAAAGATGAAAGACAGTTATATGGTTATACTGTAAATAATAATCTACAGAAGTTTGATCAAATGACAAAACCACCTGTGAAACAAGCAGATATGTTTGAGAAACAGGCAGTATCTGGACTTATACAGGTACAGGATAAACAAAAGAAACTTGATGCTATACTTGACAAACAACCCGTTGTGATCAAGGAAGCAGTTAACAGATAACGAGAGCAGATTAGGTTAGCTAGATTTCGGTCTGGCTAACCTGATAATTTTTTTTGTCGTCCAGGATTAACTACATAGAGTGAAGGAGTATGTATGGATATTGATATAGTATTTTTAAATAGGTACGCAAACCTTATGAAGGTAGAGAATAGAGCTAAAGATAAAAGTATACAGAGAGTATGGGGTTGGAAAAGGGCTGAACTAGTAAACAATTGGAATGCTAGAAAGCAAGATATTTCCGATCATATGACTAATATAGAACAAAGCTACAAAAGGAGGTAAATATGTGGCGATTACTAAGAACTATGAGTAATGTTTTACTTATAGATAAAGTTGTTAAGAGAGTGAAAGACGTTGCAAACGTAGATCCATCTCTTGATGAAGCCCTGGAGCAGTACGAAAAAGCCCAGGCAAAAATAGATAGGTTAGAGCAGGTTATAGCTAGAAAGCATAAAAGGCTACAGTCTATCGTAATTCGTAACAAACAAAGCTAGGAGGATAATATGGCTATAGATACGAGTAAACAAGCAAGCATGTATGTTAAAGGTTACATGCAAAACATCTGGAAGCGTGATGCTACAGGTGAACCAGTAAAACCATTTGAAAAGATTGGTGAACAGTTCAAGGTAATACAGACAATCAATATGCCGATTGAAACTGTAAGACCAGGTGAAAGTATATCTCTTGAGTCTCTGACATCTCTGATTCAGAACGAGAAGATTGATATCTCTGTGGTCGAAAGCCCTAGAGCTAAAAACTAAAACTCAGGTTGGTGGGGAAGTTGATGTTTAGTCGGCTTGAATCCCCACCCCCCTATTAACGTCAAAGGAAAATTATGTACATAGAATTTGAAATCGAAAAAATGCTTGATCAAGTACGAGATGGTAAAATGACTCCAGAAGTATTTGTAAACAAGTGCGAAGCAATTATTAACAACTTCAACAAAGAGTTAGAAAAACAAGGACAAGCTGCTTATGAAGAGCAGGAGTCCAGGTCAATCTTGGAGGCTGAAACATATGGAAACGATTCGTAAACAAATGTTAAACCAACTCGATCATCATCTTGATGTTTACAATGCTATCATGGCAGGTCAAGCATCTGGTGATGAACATAGAGAGATGGAGGAAGCAGAAAAGATTGCAAGAATACTTAGAGTAAATTTATTAACCTATATGGAGGAACGTCATGGCAGACCAGAACACTAAGCCACGAACTACTAAAGATTACCTAAAATTTAAATTCAAACATGGTAATAGACCAGTAGACCAAGCTCATGTCAAAAAGCTAATGTCATCTATGTCAGAAGTTTATGTACCACAAACAATATATGTAAACAAACGCTATGAAATAACTGATGGTCAACATAGATTCACAGCAGCTAAAGCTTTAGGTTTACCTATTACTTATATGGTTACAGATCATTCACTTGATGATATCCGTAGAATGAATCAAAATACCAAGAACTGGACACTTGATGATTTCTTAGAGTCTTATGTAACTATTGAGAATAAGAAAGATCCTAATACAGTTGGTCCATATGGTGTATTTAAACACTTCAAACAGATCACAGGATTTCCTAATGCTGTTTGCCTGATGATGTTAGGTGAGACAGGTTATGTGGGTGTAAATATCAATAAACAATTTAAAGAAGGTAAGTTTAATATACCTTCAGGTAATTTTGAGATTGCTAAAAAACAAGCAAAACAATTACACAAAATTGGCGAATACTATGATGGTTGGAAACGTAGATCGTTTATCAATGCCATGCTTAGTTTATTCAAAGATGAAGCGTTTGAGTTCAAACAGTTTATCAGAAAGTTAGAATTTAATCGTAGCAAATTATACCACTGTACTACTGTATCAGATTATATTGATACTATTGAAAGATTGTACAACTGGGGTAATAAAAACAAAGTTAAATTTAGGAGGTTTAATGAACAAGTTTAAAGTTAAAGTATTTAAAAGTGATGGTGATGTAATCGATACAATAGTTGAAGGTGATGATGGTCCACAGTTTAATGGTGACCATAGCATGTATAAACTATTAGATTGCAGCACTATCGAAATTACTGGCGCAAGGTACAAGGGTAAGAACTATGACCTGTATATTGACGAAGAAGGTAGAATGAAAAATAACAACTTCGTTAATCCAGAAGCAACTAATTGTTTTTTAGATTGGTTAGATCATGAAGGTCGTATGACAATGATACCAAACATTGTAGGACATGCAGCTCTTGTTGATCCTGAACCAATACAAGAAGGGAAATAATATGGCTAATAACAATTCAATTATTACCAAATATGACAACTACAAAACTGAACACAGTGATGATGTGCCAGGAGGTAGAAATATTATTGGTATACTAGAAAACGAAACACTTGAAGATATATTCAGAGTGTTTGGTGGTACTATAGAAGATACTCCTTATAAAATATGGAATAATATATCTGATGCGGTTTATCATCATATTAAAAACCATAATGTAATTAACTTAACAAGGACATTACAATGAGTGAAACTGTAGTAAAATTAGATACCGAAGAAAAAAAGAAAGTTTATCATCTTTGTTCTGAAGGTAATCGTAGAATTATACAATCATCTTATTGGGAAAAAGAAATAGATGAAGCTGTTATAATGTTAAATCATTTAAATGAAGATTTTACAGGCTCAAAAATAGATAAGTTTTATAAATTATATTAGGAGTTAATATGGATGTAAGTATTACAGACAAAATTATTATTATATGTGCTGTTGCTGCATTATTATTTGTTGTTCTTACTGTTGCTATAGTAGGAATACAAGCAGAAAATGTAATCAATGAAGTACATGAACAGATAGATGTTATGTGGTCAGAAATAGAAATAGTTCGTGATCAAACATATTCTATCTATCAACAATGTGATCAGATTCCCCGTTAGAGGTGAATAGGTGGTAAGTTTCCTTTATTCTTATCACTTAGAGAAGTCTAAATTTCTATGACCCACTTCCTGGGTACTTCTTATTTAGGCTTCTCGTTAAAATATTTGAGTACAGGAGCCAAACTGTTTGGTTACCGCTTATGATGCTAGCTGTCTAAGTAGTTTGAATCAGCTGATATAAAACTACCTCTCGACAGTTACCGCTTAAGGCTAACGATTCATGCGTATGTACTCAATAGGTAGAGAGTGTAAAGCTATAGATATCTAAAACCAGTTTAAACACTGCTTAGCTACTGGTTATACTCTCTACTGTTACATTAGAAAGGTTCTAAACTATGAGTTTTAATTTAAATCAATTTGTACATTACATGGATCAAGTCAAAGATAAAGATTGGTTGGATGAACATCTAATCATTGATGGTGTAGATGTAGAAACAGCTAAAGAAATCAAAGATAAAATAAGGGACAAATTAAAAAATGATGAACCCAAAAGATCCAAGACTTAATGGTTGGAAGTATAAAAGCTTTAACCTTAATGACAAAGAACATGCATCTGTAGTGCAGATGTATGAAGAATGTAGTAGACGCTATGGCTACAAACAAAAAGTAATATTCATGGCACTGATTGATTTATTATACAATGATCAGATAAGTATTACACAATTACCAATAACGAAAGGCAAATATCATGTCGAAAATGAGTGAAAGTCAAAGACAATATTTTCTAGAGAGAGTAGGCGATCAGGTACACAGTGCAAAAAGAGTACTAGAACTGAAAGAATCTCGAAAGAAAGAACAAATGATAGAGAAAATGTATCCAAAGTATCTAAAGACTGTAGGGATACAAGGTCTATTAAATGAGTTTAATAAACAAGAAAAACTTTATACAAAGAAAAAAGATGAATTGTTTAAAGTAGTAGAAAGAATGTGTGAAGCAGAAAATGTAAGTGCATATCGTATTGATTCATACAATGAAGTAGTTTCTAAACTTAAAGAGTTATGTGCTTTAACAGTTGATAGAGAATATAAAAATACTGAAGATGGTAAAGATTTATTAGCTCTTGATACAGCACATCAGCAAGCAAGAGATATGATCTGGTCTGCTGGTAGTCAATCAGAACATCTGATGAAAGCAATATCAGCTACATTATCAGGTGCAAATATTGATTTAGGTTACAAACCTTTACAGATAGAAAGTAAATAGATATAAGGATAAATATGTGGTATTTTATATTAGGTTTAATACTTGGTTGGATCTTTAGTAGATCTTACAAGAAACTAAAAGTAGATATGTCTGAGATACTTGATGATCTTAAATCACTTACTGGTCGAGCTGCTAAGAAGCTTCGTGATATAGACGAGTAATTTAGGATTGTCCATAAAGAACAATGGTTGAATTGCATTAGCTGTATTGAGTACTACTCGTTCTTCAGTAGTACCATCAGCTAGTGCCATACCCTCATTAGTCTCACCAATAGTCTTAAATACACAGTGTAAAAGCTCATGAATAACAGTATTCGCTTCTTCTTCTGGTTTTAAGCCTGGTTGTATTTCTATCTTTGATTGTCTATCTAAGTACTGTCCGTAGCAATCCGTCATATTATCATCACGGAAATCAGGTGTAGCATATACAATATCAATTATTCTATATCCTACTTTAACCTGTAATGGGAGTTTCATTTAGATACACCTATTCTAGTGTACTTTAAACAGTTATACGAGTTGGAAGTCATTTACAAGTGTTTTTCCATAAAATTGCTGCATAAATAGTCGGTTCTAAACAATAGTTTAACCAAAATTTACGTTCATTGCCATATTGTTGATGTAATTCCATATGATGAAACATGCATAATGGTACAGTTTTTGAATCACAAACCTTTAATCCCATGCCATTTGACTGTGCATAGGTTATATGGTGTGCATGAATATCTTGGTCGGTCTTACAAACACAGCAAGAATGCTCTCTAACGTGCATTAGATGTTTATTTGACCTATGTCTGGTAGGTATACTAGGATCAAAGAGAGATTTGTCTATACGCTTACGTTTAGCCACGAATGGTATTACCTTTGTTCTGTAGTCCAAAATGGTATGCAGCTTCACCTAAAGCTTCTCTAAGTCTATGTCCACCATAGTATTTAGACCATTCCATTATACGATTGAGATCAGATATAGTATATCCTTCACCACAGACTAAATCTAGTACTCTTGCAGATGTTGGTCCTACTGCTGTATTACAGCGTACAAGTTCTTGCATTGCATCCAGTTTATGATCTGCTATATCGCCTTTACCAGTAGAATCTATTCTCTCTGATAAATTGGCTGTTTTAGCCCCTATTTGTGATATTTCAAATAACTTACGATACTTCAATCCAGCAGAGTATTGGATAGGTGAAATAAGATTACGATTACGAAGAGTGTCTAATGAACATTCTCGAAGATTCATAACTCGAACATAGCTACCTTGTTTTAGAACAGGTACTATTTCTCGTTTATCTTCTTTGTTCATAGGTAAATATATAATATGATTTATTGAAATTAATCAATCAATATGATAGTTTGAAAGTGAGTAATATGAAAAAAACCAATCCTATTTTAAATGAGGAATATCGCCATAGTGCAAGTCGTGGTAACGATTTCATTGATAGTCCTTCGTTATGGTTAATCCGTAATTACTTTAAAATACAGTCTGAAACTAATTATAGTATGACAATGGGTAATGCATCAGAACATGCAGCTCATGTAGCATTAACTGCTCCAGGAGATATAAATGTTGAAAATGTAGCCTATAATACGTTTACTATGATGGCTGAAGATCAACTAAAAGCTGATGAGGGAGTAATACCTAAACAGTTAGATAAAGTTGGTTTAATTGCAAAGAATTTTACAGAAGTCTTAAAAAAGATTGATCAAGAATTATTGCATTATAATAAGAAACACATTGTAAAGTACAGAGGGTTAAAACATAATATAACCTATGTACCAGATTTTGAGTTTACAGATATAATTGTAGACACAAAAGCTACAATGGCTTTTCCTACAGATCCGTTTCAAACTAAGTTGGCTCATATACGCCAGGCTGCTTTATACGGTAAGTTAATGAACAAAAGAACAGCTTTATTATACGCTACAGATAAAAAGGTAGGGTTATTTGAATTACCACCAGAAGTCATAGAACAACAAAGTATGTTTATGATAGGTGTTTTTAAGAAAATAGAGAAATCAAATAAACTGTTCAAGAATGCAAAAGAGTTTATTGAACACACAGTATTAAATACAGATGGGTATAAATGGGATGCAGAAACTAGGAAAATCGCTAATAGGTATTGGTCTTAAACTAAAAGGAGGAAGTATGACTTATCAAGCTCAACTAAAAAAAGACGCAAGGGATTATTCAGAAGGTGATGAAATCAAATTCTGGATTCCTGCAAAACTAAGTGGTAATGATGTTACCATTTATTGGAACTCAAAACTGATGAGTGACGGAGGTGATCCAATGAGCCTTAAAGAAGGTGCATGGATTGAATTTGAAGGTTACAGTAAGAATGGTAAAGCGTATACAGCTAAACAATTAAAAGCTGTAGATGATTTAGCAGTCCTGGATGATGATGTATCAACACCAGCTGCAAAGAAACCTGCAACTACAAACCTTGGTTCAGTTATTGATCAAGCTTTACGATCAATGGATATGGTTAGAGTCCGTGCAGTCAACGATATTATGTTGGCTTCAAGACAAGAAGAAATAGCATTTGAAGATCAAGTAGCTTATGTAAATAGAGCTGTGAATCTTTATAGTGCATCTAATATGAAACCAGAGGAAGTATCAGCAGAATATGACAACGAAGGACAAAAAATTCCTTTCTGATTCTGAAATACAAGCTCTAGACTCAGCTTTTTTTGACAGCTATCATGAGAGTACATGCAAGGTAGCTGTTGAAAATTTTAAGAATGATGGTGAATTAGTAACTATTATTGTAGGTCATTCACAGGGTGAAGCAAGACTTACTAAAGTTATTAAAAAAGATTTTACTAAAGAAGCACCAGAAATCATGAATATGATTGAAGATCTAGATGTTACTAGCTACAGTTTTGTAAGTGAAGGAAAGATGAAAGATGGTAATAAGAAAAACAAAGTACCTGTAATTATTATATCTTCACATAATAAAGCTGGAGACTCTAGAACTACTATATACAGAATTGTAAATAGAAAGACTAAGAAAGTAACATTGTTTGCAACAGGTGAACAAGATGATAATATTTGGAATTATTTATTTGTAAATAAAGAAAGGACATTACATTGAATAGTAATAACTTAGATATTTTAGATGCTAAGATTAGACTCCAGGAGTATCAACAGAATGCACCAAAGATTTGGTTCATAGAGGCTACTGCACCTCCTGAAAAAAATAAAAAACAAGGTCGTATTGTTGATGCAAGAGTTGATGCACATACATTAGAAATTGCAAAGAAAATGTTTTTAAGACAATTTCCTATGCATACTATAATTAAATGCACCAGAATGAAATCTTACATTGAAAAGAAAGGTGACTTAAATGTCTTATGATTTAAATAACTTTGAGAAAACAAAGAAGGATATTAAAATTGGTCAAGAGTCTATACTTGATGAAGCTGCTGCTGAGAGAGCATATAATTTTTGTATAAACAACTTAGATACACTTACTGAATATAATCAAGCCTATATACTTATGGAAGGTTATACAAAGATATTACTCAATACAATTAAGAAAGAATCTACTGAAAAGTCAGATGCAGCTCGTACTACTGAAGCTTATGCAGATAACAGAATGTTAACACATAATGACAACCTGGCATTTGCAAAAGCAAGGTATGATCAATTAAAAGAATTATATAATTTAGCCAAAGAACGTATAGGGATGTGGCGTACTAAAGAAGCTTCTTCTAGAATTTAATCTATTATTTTAAGGATTCTTTTTCTGTCTCCCATGTCGATTTCGATTTCCGCTGTAACTTGTTTACATTGGATTGCGACACCAGCTTGATCCTCACCAATCTGTCTTGTAACAATGCGTTTTTGTTCAAGGCAGTCAGCCATACCGCTTGTAGGCACATACTCTATAACCTTTCCATTGCTTATCATTAATATTGCAAATACTACTTCAATCATGTCCGTTCCTTAATTTATCTGTAAGTGTTTCAAGATCTATTACTCTTTCTTCTATAAATTGAGAGTGCATATCTACCTTATCAATCATAGGTAGTTTTTCTTCTACATCTGTTTTTAATTTTTCATGTTCTTTAGAGAGAAACTCCAATAACATGTACTGCTCTTGATCAATAGGCTTTTGTTCAGCAGCTTTCAGTAAGTCAGCTTGCATTAGCTGTAGTTCTGTTTCTATAATATTAAGTCGCTCAATGACTCCAAACCCGAACCAAGCACCCACAAGAATAGCGCCAATAATAGAAATAAGATTGCGAGCTGGCATTGAGATAGAGGTGTTTTCACTTACTTTCATACGCTATCCAACGGAACGGGTTTACCTTCACAAAAATATTCAAAAGATTTCATATTCATTCCGTTTAAATCTTTAAAATTTTCAAACAAACTATCTACTAACATTACTTTATTTTGAAACAAATATTCCTTACATTGATCTTGGCTTATAAATTCCATATCTTGTAAAAAAGAATTTCTAGTTTGCTCTCCTTCGTACCACATCATTACTGTAAGAACCCAAATCATTTTTTAAAGAATTTTGATGCACCCTTAATTCCGAATGAGGCACTCACGATCACTCCTAAAGTGTACTTGTACCAGTCAGGGGTCATGGCAAGAGCTGCAAAACCTCTTTCAACATACTCTACAGTAAACGGTAAAAAGCAAAGCAATAGTGGGATACTAAAAAGTATGGTTAAATATTCGTCTTTCCATGATTCCTTAGATCCTTTGATTGCTTCTACATCCCAGTCTATTTCACCTTTGATTTGTTGTTTAACAATCTCTGTTTCAGCTTCTATCTTAACTAATTTCTGTTTAGCTTTTGCTTTCTTGGTTTCCATATATCCACCAATAGCATCACTAGCCACTCCTAAGAGAGGCTTGATTAACATTTGTAACATTTATATTTTCCTTATTTTTAGTGAGAGTACTAAAGCTCTTTCAAAGGTCTGATCAGCCCATCTACTATCTAGCATTTCATCTGCAGCGGTAGTAAAATCGCCTTCATTGATGGCTTTTAGTGTTTTTTTAAATTTAGAAACTCTTGGTCTACCCATTTGAAAGACCATTTCTATCAAAACACCCTCAATTACTTCGATTTGGCTCGGTGTTAGATCTTGGGTATACAAATTAGGTATATACTCTTCTATGACCTTCTTTGCGCCTTTAACAGCTATATTAAAATCTTTTTCAAATATCTCTTTTAGCAATTCTACTGAATACTTATTTCCTATTTGTATGTTATCTTCAGGTAGAATCATATGCCCCCATCCAATAGTGGCTATACGTAGAGTGTCATTATATGCAACATCTCTAAATCCTTCATGTTCTTGTATACGTTTTTTTAAGTTTTCAATCATTTAATTCTGTATGGATCTGTGTTTAAGTTAGGTATTTTATCAGGTTGATTACCTGCAAGAATATCTGCAATATTTTTATTTAAATAATTAGCAACTGCTCCAATTATAGAGTCTTTGCCTAGAGTGTCTGACACTTCTTTTAAAGAACATCCGTACTGTAAAAGTAAAGATGCTAGTTTACCTTCTGCGCGCACTTCTCTATCAAGAGTAGATTCGTTAGGTTTTAATTTTACCCATATAGCCATTGGATTTACTCCTGTAGGCGATACAGCATAGTCGACTGATGTATTTACAGTTCTGGTGTCTACGATCATTCGTAAATTAAAACAATGCATTCTATTTGGTACTTCGGCTCTCACTAAGTTATTTACCATAATCCTCTAGCAGCATCTCAAGATAATGGATTGCTTTTTCAATATCCGCTTTTCCATTTTTCATGCGATGCCTTGTTACATATTTAATTACATTTCCCTCAATATAACCTAACTTGTTAGCTGTTATATATTTGGTTGGCTGTATTGCCAATTTAGAATAATGATCTCCATTTATTTGTTTATCAAATGAACTCATGGAGCTATTTTATTCCATCTTCCTCCTTTATTCAAGACCATTGGTAACAATTTTGGTTGGCTATTTATAATTATTCCACAGCCAATGACTGGTCTATCTTTAAATAGTTTATCGTAAGCAAATGCCATAGCATCTTTGTCTATTAGACAGCCTACCTGCATACCCCATAATAACGACATAGGATTACCCCAGTAAGCAATAGAATATTTAGTATGATAATGTCCCTGGACATAACATGTTCCTTGTTTTTGTCCTACAGCTAAAATATTTGCTGCTTTGCCATGATGAAAAGATACTGTATTACCATCAGGTAATTTAATAGATAATTCTTCATGCCATTTCCATTTAGGTCCAACATTTAAAACTTCGTTATAACCTTTCATATA
>Ga0098042_1000612_pt1 | contig 13915 bp, 33 predicted proteins | sample 9_EtaG_FD_75066 | JGI IMG/M metagenome (GOLD analysis project Ga0098042, IMG submission 75066) | Marine viral communities from the Subarctic Pacific Ocean - 9_ETSP_OMZ_AT15188 metaG | ecosystem: Environmental > Aquatic > Marine > Oceanic | place: Pacific Ocean | collected 2015-01-10
AATTAAGAGCCTATTTAAAAGGTAAAAAACGTTTTTTATTAAGGAGATCAAAACTATGGCTAAAAAACTTTTAAACGAGGCCGCTGTTCGCCGATTCCAATCTCTTGCGAACATCAGTCCGATCAATGAAATGTCCTACAAGGAAGAAAAAGAAGAAGATAAGATGGAAGAAGGCCTCTACGAAACTGAAGAGGACGAAATGAAAGAGTACATGAGCGAGCAAGAAGGTGAAGAAGAAATGCCTCCTGAGTCTGACATGGAAGACATGGAAGGCGACATGGGCGAAGGCATGCAACTCACAGAAGAAGAAGCCGAGGTTCTCATTGAACTTGGTAAAAGACTTGAAGCTGAAATGGGCGGAATGGCTGACGAAGAAGGTGAAATGCCACCAGAAGAAGGCGGAATGCCCGAAGAAGGCGGTGAAGTTCTAGACGAAGAAGACATTATGGAAGCTCTTGCTGGAATCTCTTATGTTCCTTCAAACACCGAGATTGTTGAAGAGGTTGCAACTCGCGTTGCTCGTCGATTAAAAGAAGCAAAACTGCACGAAGCAAAATTGAATCGTGCTTTGGGTCGAAGAAGATAATAAATTTTCTTGACAATTGATGCAAATCATGTTATATTAATGGAGAGGCTTAGTCCTCTCCTTTTTTATTAGAACACGGGAGAAAGTATGTTCAGACTTGGAAAAGATAAAAAGAAAACAAAAAAAAGCAAAGAAGAGGAAGTATGCGAATCAGAAGAAGAATCAAAACAAATGTCCTTGGCGGACCTCTTAGGAGGCGGTGCCGGCGCTGGAGGGCCAGAAGAACGCTCCATCATGTTCGTAGGTGATGTTAACGAAGAAAAGACGGCAGACTTAATCTCTGCTCTTTTGGTGCTAGCTCAAACAAAAGAAGAAGATGAAGAAAAAGCTGAAGACATTAAGTTGTACATCAATACCTATGGTGGATCAGCAGATGAAATGTTTGCCATCTATGATGTAATGAATTTCTGCAAGCAACATTGCGACATTCAAACAATCGGTCTCGGCAAAGTTATGTCTGCCGGAACGCTTTTGCTCTCAGCCGGTACAAAGGGTAAGAGATTTTTAGGAAAACACTCGCGAGTAATGCTTCATGCGGTTAATGGAGGTCACGTTGGAGAGCTTCACAATCTGCAAAACGAGATGGAACAAATGGCCGGCTTACAAGAATCATACATTCAGGCTATGTCTGACGAAACTTCAATGACAAAAAGACAAATACAGACACTAATTAACAGGAAAGTTAACGTCTATTTGTCTTCAGAAGAAGCAATAGAGAAGGGCCTAGCAGACGAGGTTTGGAATGGATAAAGATTTTTATAATGAAAACTCAGCGATGAGGCTGGGCTGGGAACCGCACTGGTTTGGCTGTGAGGAATTTGATGATGACCTCGCTGAAGCAATTATGAAATATCAAAAGAAAAACGGAATGGGTGCCGACGGACTTTGTGGTCCGGGCACTTTCCGTGTAATCTACAATGAAAGAATGGCTGACTTGGAAGACTTTCGTCCAACAGATGCAACACCGGGTCAAAAGTTTATTATCTCTAACGGAGATTACTTTGAGATCGACTGGCCTAAGGTCAAGTTGTTCTTTGAAGGAGACGGATTGAAACTCTCGAAAGGCTTTAGAAAGCATACCGGAGAGCGGAACCCGTCTTTTTTTGTTTGTCATTGGGATGTATGTTTGTCCTCGAAGTCATGTCACAAGGTTCTTCAAAAGCGAGGAATCTCTGTGCACTTTGCAATTGACAACGACGGAACGATCTATCAATTCATGGACATGAACGATATTGCATGGCATGCCGGCGGTAAAATGTGGAACGATAAGTCTGTTGGAGTTGAGATTGCCAACGCTTACTACCCAAAGTACCAGAACTGGTACACAAAGAACGGATTAGATGAACGACCGATTGTTGACGATGCTGTTGTTCATGGTAAAACTCTTGATCCATTTACGGGATTCTACCCTGTACAGATCGAAGCCTTGAAGGCCCTCATGAAAGCCGTCCATAAAGCCACGGGAATACCTCTTAAAGCTCCCTTGGGTCGTTCGGGGGATACAAACACTACCGTAAGCAAAAAATGCGCTGATGGCAAATTTGAAGGCTTTATAAGCCACTATCATTTAAAGAAAGGAAAGATCGATTGTGCCGGTCTTGATTTAAAAGCAATTTTGGAGAGCATTGAAAATGACTAAGAAAGTTAAAAAAGAAGATTTAAAGAAGTTGATTGAAAATGCGTTAAAACCTTCGGCATTGGACTTCTTCAGAGGTACCGAAGACGCCCCGGAAACAAAAGCAGTGACCACATCATCGTTTATGAACGGTATGAATCTCATAGCAGGCCAAGCAAAAGAAATTGATGAGATTGATGTAAACGATCTACAGGAACTCATCAAAGATCCGGAAAGAGTCTCAGCTGATGTGCAGCATGCTTTGATTTATTTTACTAAATTGGGTCAAATGTCTCCAGCCAACTTGAAAAAAGTGAAAGACAAAGCCGAAAGGAATAGCAAAGGGGGCAGAGGCATCTCCAATGCAAAAAAAGATCACGCAAAAGTTACATACATTTTCCTAAACTCCAAAGGAGCAGAGAAAAAAATCAAAGAGTTAGGAAGAAAGGCTCGAGAGGTCTTGAAGAACTTTGAAGAATTTAGAAAAGAGGGAACAAAAGGAATTCAATCCGTTTCTTCTCCAGATTTAGATCCATCAAGAATTGAACTGGGAGATCTCCCAGAAGATTACGTCCAAATTATAAAAAGTTTCTTGGGTGCAGAGACCGACATAGTCTCAAGACTTGAAAAGATCTCTGAAGTCTCTGATAAATATTTTGCAAAAGACTCCGGAGAGTTACCAGAAGGGCAATCAATAAGCCAGACTCTGACTGAAATAATGATTCTAGATTTGTTTAATCACGTTGTCAAAGAACTTGATGCCGGCAGTGGAGCATACTTTTTTGAAGCTATTTTGGCTTTACTATCTGGTGGGCAATCTACCGGCAAGAAGTTGACGGATGCTGGAAAAGCTGGCGCCTATGACTTCATAGATGTGGATAACAATTATGGATCTGCAAAGTATTTTACAACAGCAAACGCAGAACTAAAGCAAGCAATCTCAGGATTTAAGGCTTTGGCAGCAGAGAATGCAAACCAAGAGGTCAGGGTGCGATATGTAATTGCTTTGAAAAAACAAGACGAAGAGCAACGCGACAACAAGCTAAGGGGATCTTCAGATCCAAGAAAGATAATTGCGTTACAAATCTACACTCCATTGGTTACATATGACCCAGGCAATGATACTTTTAAAATAGATGGCGTAGAATGGGAAGGGACTAAGCCACTCCACCGGTCCGACAGCGATATCTACCTTCACAACTGGATTCAAGCCAACACCCCATCGACATTTTTGAGACTAGCGAGAATACGAACGGAAACGTTCAGAGCAGGTGTTACAAATAAAATAAACAACGAAAAACAATCTATGGTCAGTGCCTTTGATGCTTTCAAAAAGTATTTTGAATTTTTGACATCCGCCGAGGAGCAAGCAAGGATTTATTCGAGCACCGGAGCTGTAGAAGATGGAACAAACACAATCACTCAGCTAAATGGCGCCAAAGGCGAAGTCAACAACTTGATGGCAGCCTTCAAGAAAGAAAAAGACGAGACTGTTCAATCTACTAATGAACATAAAATAACCGAAGACTTTATTAAAAAATTAATTCAAGAAAAATTCAAGAGATGACTTGACAAACCGTCCATTTGATGTTATAATATACTATAACACATAAATGGAGGCTTAATGCAAAAACATTATAAACAAGGCTCCCCTCTCAATCAAGAGATTGTTGAGGGAGTCAACATTTTGGCGGACAATGTATCGGCAACCCTTGGACCTCGAGGGCGAACCGTCGCATTGTTTCACAAAGAACAAGGCGTTCCCGTCCTAACAAAAGACGGTGTGACCATTGCTGACTTTGTTGAGCTTGACGGACCGTTTCAAAACCTTGGAGCGCAAGTCATCAAGCAAGCGGCAAAGCAAACCGTGGAAACTGCCGGTGATGGTACGACTACTTCCACAGTTCTAGCAAGAGCAATCTTAACCGAAGGACAACGCTATCTGACCTCCGGTGTTTCACCTGTGGAGCTTCAGAGAGGAATCAACAAAGCGGTTGATGCAATTGTTGAAAAGCTTGACGAGTTGTCTCGTCCGATCGAGACCGTTGAAGACATAAGGCACATTGCCACAATCTCAGCGAATAACGATACAACGATTGGAACTCTTATTTCTACAGCAGTCGACAAAGCGGGCAAGGATGGCTCTGTGCTTGTTGAAGAAGCTCGAAGCATGCAAACCACTCTTGACCTTATAGAAGGCTTCAGATTTGATTCTGGATACCTTAGCAGTCAATTTATTAACAATCAAAGAAACGGGACGGTAGACTATGATAATCCACTCATTCTTATCACAGACGAGAAGATTGAAGTCGTCGATCAGATCATGCCAACGCTTGAAATCGCGTCGAGAGACTCAAGGCCCCTGCTTATCGTCGCTCCAGATGTTGAAGGTCAAGCTCTTGCTGCTCTCATTGCTAATTCTGTACGCGGTACGATGAAAATAGCAGCAGTCCGTGCACCAAAGTATGGAGAAGAAAGAAGAAACATTCTAAAAGACTTGGCTGCTTCTGTTGGAGCGACATTTGTTTCACGAGAATCCGGCCTAGCATTACGAGAAGTAAAGCTAAACGATTTCGGTCAAGCAAAGTCTCTGACTCTTACAAAGACATGGACAACAATCGTTGGAGGTAAAGGTGATTGGGAAGAAATTGATACGAGGATTACTGCGATCAAAAATGAAATCCAGCAGACAGAAAATCTCCATGAGTGCGAAAGGTTACAAGAAAGAATTACTCGTCTTGCCTCTGGAGTCGCTGTCATTAGAGTTGGTGCTGCAACTGAAGTTGAGATGATTGAAAAGAAGCATCGCATTGATGATGCTCTAGAAGCTGTTAGGTCAGCCCAAGAAGAAGGTATCGTTCCAGGTGGCGGTGTAGCCCTTGTCAGAGCAGTATCAGGGCTCTCTGTGTCGACAGACAACGAAGAGCAAGGCTTGGGTGCCAAAATCGTTCTACGAGCCTGTGAGGCCCCCTTACGGACAATGGCAAGAAACGCCGGAGAGTCCGAAGACATAATTTTACAAAAAGTGCGAGAAGCACGAGGAGACGAAGGATATGATTTTCTTAACAGATGCATGGTTGCTACATATGAGAGGGGCATTATTGACCCGAAAAAAGTGACCAGATGTGCACTACAAAATGCTGCAAGTGCAGCAGGAACTTTATTGACGACAAGCCACGCTATTGTTAAAGTTTGAAACTATTTAGAATGGTTCAAGAGCTTTGGAGGTTTGACTATGTCCGATAATGAATTACAAGAATTAAAAGATGCGATTGTTAACTTAACACATCAAATCGAAAGAATGGCTGAAAAACAAGAAACAATGTTTCAAGATGTACGCCAGATCAAAGAAGCAATTTACAATCCTGAGCAGGGACTCTATGCCCGCGTCAGAGATCTTGAACAGTGGCAAGCTGGCATGTCAAGAGTTGCTTGGATCTTTGGTTCATCCATTGTGGCTCTTGTTTCAAAAACAATTTATGATTTACTATAACTGGAGGAAAAGTGAGAGTAAAAATTAGTTACGGGGTTGACATTGAAGAGGCCCCGGAAGAAATTGAAGAGTTATTTGATTTTGTATACAGAAAAAAATTAAATGTAGACAAGCAACTTGACTTGGTCGAGAGACTTCTGGAAGAAAGAGATTTACAAGCGGCAATTGTCACAATGGACAAGTTAAGATTGACGCTTGCTAAAATAGATAACAGAATAGCTGATGTTAGCAACATTGCACAAGGCTATGTTAACTACATGCAAAATGAAGGAGCGAATGATGCTACAGAAGGGAGATCTAGTGTGGATACCCCAAGAGACGATCTTGTTGGTGAAAACACCGAACAACCCTCAGGCGGTACGTATAGTGAAGAAACCTGAGGTTGGATTATTTGTCAAAGAAGCAGAAGAAGATGATAATTACTATGTTGTCGTCGTCGGCGGTAAACAATGGATTACAAATAAAAAATACATTAAACGATTGAGGGAAAGCTATGTTAGTGAAATTAGTTGAATTACACAAGCCACAAGGAGACAGAGTGTTCCTTGATGAAATTTACGTATCGTCTTCTGCTGTGACTACGATAAGGTCTTACAGCGCTAGTTCAATACTTGAAGAGGCTGCACAGTTAGGTCTGAATACACACGCAAATTTCAGTTCGATAACCATCTCAGAAGGTGGTATGACCCGAACTGCTATTGTTGTTGGTGCACCGGCTGAAATCCAAGCCAAACTAAATAAGAAAATGTTGTTGAGGGATTAATGGACTATTATAAAATTATCTGTTGGACTGAATGTCCTTTTTGTTTAAAAGCAAAAAACCTTTTGATGGAAAAAAACGAGCAATTTGAATATTGTTCTATTGACCACAGCAGGAAGTTATTAGGCTATTATAAACTAATGTACAAACATGATACGGTCCCAATGGTCATCAAAATCAATACGGAGAATAAAAGTGAAGAATTCATCGGTGGATATAGTGAGCTCAAAAAGCTCTTTGAAAGAACTTGAAGATTGTTTTAAATTGATGATGGGGATCGCAGAAGAAGAGCTGTGGGTGAACATTGAGTTTATCCATGGCTCCAACTCGTTCTGGATGGCGACACCAGAGCTAGAAATCGAAGAAGATGAAGACCAACCATTTGGAATTATTGAAATAGGAGATGATCAACAAAAATTTTATAAAATTGTAGCGTTAGCTCATGAAGTTGGGCATTGTTTACACAGAAAGAGTCACACATTCAAAGATGTGAATGACACAATGTTTTCAGAATCTGTAGCCTGGTTTCTAGGTTACAACTGGTTTTTTGATCGTAACATAATTATTAATATGGACGATTACCAAAAATGCATGATTCATGCATTAGAATTGTACAGAGCGGAGTTAGAATGAATAAGACTATGAAAATTCAAAAAAATAAACCTTGGGGTCACGAAGTAATTTGGGCTAAAACTGACAAGTATGTTGGTAAACTGCTGGTTATTCAACCAAACCAAAGACTAAGCCTTCAGTATCACGAGAAAAAAGAAGAAACCATTTATGTTCTCGAAGGTCACCTTCAGGTCTGGAGCACAGATAACGACAATGAATACATGGTGTACGGTACCGGTAGTACCTTTCACGTAATCCCAAATCAAATACACAGGTTTGGCGCAGGAGATGAAAAGGTCAAGCTGATAGAGGTGAGCACTCCAGAGCTTGATGACGTAGTGAGGTTAAGTGATGATTATTCTCGCTAGTTTACTAGTCAACCTATGCTTTGGAGATACGCTGGATGTCTTTGTGTCTCCTATTAGTTTTACCAACAAGGTGACCAACCATGAAATAAGCGTTAGTCATGACAACGAAGCTCCATTTTATTACACTTCGATTTATGCCGGCGCTGCTAAGTACAACAACGGCCGTGGCGGATACTCTCCAATACACATGGTGTTGAATGATGTTAGAGTGTATAACGAAAAAACAATTTCGTTTGTGTATACCGGATGTGATTACGTCTCGATGCCTCTTCACTGCTCTATCTTGAATGGACACTACTATGTTGAAACGGAAGTAACATTTAACGACTCTCAGATGATAATAAGGTCGACCTTGTATGATAAGGACGCAACAGTCATCAATACTTCCTCGCGAACAGACGACATGGTAGTCAATTGGATTAAGCAACAAGAAGTCACTGTAATTGAAAGAGAAGGCAGAATGGGCAAAGAAACCTTGACTCACTATGGAAAAGAGGATCTGCCTTTAAAATGGGAAATACCATACGAATTGCTACAAACTCACGTTAGACAGACAATCTCCGGACTTTGGGTTGGAGTTAAAATAGACCCATAAATCTTCCACAGACTCGATTCCTTCTAGTTACTTATAGGGGGATCGGAAAATGAGAAATTTTTTTATAATGTTAATGTTGTTTATGGACGGCCACGTTGAAAGAGAGCCATCGCCATACAGCGCTGTAAATTTTGACGCATCGTGGGGGTTAAAACTAGCGTATACGTCTTCAGTAATAGTTCAAGGATTTAATGAACAGGGTCCATCCATGGGATCAGGCAATGCCATTAGAATTTTTGGTCAAGACTACATAATCACGGCAGCCCATGTTGTGAAAGATTCTGTGATAACTACAATTATCGAAAAGAATTCAAATGAGATAGGTGTCGACATCATAAGTATCGACACCGAAAAAGACATAGCAATTTTAAAACCGTTAAATAGATTTAGAGCAACGAATGCTGCACAAGTAAAGGTTAGGACCGACAACACTATCGGTAAAGAAGTGTTCCACTGTGGTCATCCATCAATAACATACTTTAATGCGTCAGAGGGAATCATCACAGGACATGCTGATGGGCACTACATTACCAACGCCTTCTCGCTACCCGGAAGTTCAGGCTCCTTAGTGTTTGGAAAACGAGGAGACATCATAGGTGTTGTTGTATCTGTCGGTGTTTTTCAGAATCTTGGAAGCTATAGTATGTCTGAGGAATTGGTTAGAGTAGTGCCTCTAGACTATTTATATTTGACCAGTATCTTAAGAGGACAGGAAGGTGCAGAATGAATTAAGAGTAGGGTCAATTATAAAAGACAGTGGCGTCGTTGGCATCATTGTTAACATAATTGAACAAGGAAAATGGCAGGATGAAATCCCATTCAAGTTCACAAAGAACTATGAAATAAAATATGTTGATGGCAACCTTACTGTCATGACAGAGTACACTGTCTGCAGATTAATTGAAATGGGGAAAATCATTGTCCTCTCCTACTAGGGTACTACCCCCCTCCTCCCCCTCTTCTAGGCTTTACCGAGCTAAGTATAACAAGATTGGTGCGATTATTGATGATTTAGAAAAACAAAAGAATACTTTAGAGATTAAATTGATGAATAATTTTGACCATGATGGTCTTAACTATCTTTATTATCTATACTTCCTCATTGAACATTGGGAAAGAATCTACGAGGATCTTCATGTCAAAAAGAAATAAGAATAAATTTGACAAAGGAGATCTCCTAATGTTTGACAAAGGAGATGGTAATTACATGCACTTGTTGGTGGTGCATGTAGTGGAACCAAATGAAATTTATTATTGTTGGGACAGAAAAAATGAAACATACAGGCTTGTATACGACCAGCCGGGTTTGACAATGCTTTGTCCCGAGTTTGATCTGCACTTTACTGCAGAAATTAATTGGTCTGATCGTTGGATGGTTGATCTGTATGTTAAAAAATATAAGTTAAAAAATGGCTTACCTACGAAAAAGTAGTATACCAACGATTTAGTTCTATACCGACGATTTAGTGGGTACTTCAAAAAACTTTACATAACTATGAATGAACAAAAAAACTTAACATAACTATGGTGAAGTAAACAAAAAAGACCAAACCGAACTTTGGACGTAGTTTGCCCATTAGTTCGAGTCGATCTCCAACTTGCTTTAAAAACTTAACATAACTATGTAATCGTTGTTTCTTAAAAAAACTTAACATAACTCCCTGTAAAGGTTTTTAGATAATCGAGAGGACAAAAAATGTCCGCTACCTTCTAATATAACACAAAAATGGGGCTATGTCAACTCGAAAACGAAAAAACTTTACATAACTATACCATCCCACTTTCATCAAACGGACAAAAACTGTCCTATCCAACTTGACAAACCCTTCCAAATACATTACACTACAAACAACAACAAAAAACATTGGAGACAAAAATGCCAACTTATAAAGAACCGCGAATCTTTAACAAGGGCGATCTCGTCACGCTTAACATTGGCGACTATCGCGATATAAAGAAAGGAACGCTAGGTATAGTGGTTGAACCCATTGGAGGACGCAGATGTTTAATGACCGTTTACATTAACGGTCAACAATGGTCTTTTCCCGAACGTGAGTTTGTCCACACACATGATTATAAGGAGAAGAAATGGAGATAGGAAAACTTTATTCATGCAAGTGGAAAGTTTGGGCACTGAAAGGTGAACGTGGATGGGACATGCTTATGTTCTTAGGGATGAAAGGTTCTCGCTACTACCTTTTCTATGATGTATTGCGAGGTCAAAAATGTGTGCTTGATGATGGAATCATCAGACACTGCAAAGAAATAAACTTGGAGGAACAATGCACCCAATGATAGGCAAGACATTCAAAGGAACGATTGATGGAGAGGTTCGCACCTACGAGATAGTGAAAGTAGACACAGAACTTGGATGGATCACATTGCAACGTCATGGACAAAAAAATGTGTTCTATCTTCACGAGGACATTCACAAACACTTTCTCGCAAAAATCGGCTATCAAAGGAGACAATCATGAACAACTTAAAGATCGGAGACCTAGTAAAACTATCATTACGTGGCAATCAAGCAATAGGTTTGCCCAACGTCACTGATAGAATCGGCATCATAGTCGATGACAACATCTGTGAGTGGCTTGTGTTGGTGAAGTGGTTCACAACAGGCGGTACTAGCGAGACACATGTAGACTTTATTGAACCTTTGGAGCAAAAATGAAAACAGGAATGTTGGTCAAAGTCAAACCTAATCACGAAAGTGCTGGAAATCTCGGACTTATCTTAGAATGTCACACCAACCAAAGCGACAAGTCTTATGCCTATGTCTATTGGGCAGATGGTTCAACCTATTGGTATGCCACCGAAGTTTTGGAGGAAATAACCAAGTCGGACAAAAAATGTCCACCAAATACTTGACAAACCATAACCAACCAGTTACACTATAAACATCCAAAACGGAAAAAACAACTAATCATGGAGATAACATGAACAATCGAACCTGTATCCATTGCGAGGACGTTTTCAACCTCGACTCACAACTCAAGCGCAGTGTAGGTGGCAAGATCAATGAGTGCCCCGACTGTGTCGTTGAACTGCAAACAGAAATCAAAGAGACCATCAGAGCCGTTTCAAGCGGCGATGGTAAGATGGCTTGCATCCAAATCCTCAAGTTTCAGAACGAGGATGATGCCGAACTCTATCGCAAGGGTTGGGATCAATGGTCGGGTTGGAACAACCAACGTAGTGGCTCTGTCCACGACGTAGCCTTTACAAAGGTCGGAGAGAACAGTGGTAACGGCAACCACAAGGGGAAGTTATGAAAGTAGGAGATTTAGTGAAAAGACGGAACAATGGCGACTTAGCATTGGTTGTTATGGTCTCTAAAAGTAGAATGAAAATAATGCGTCTTGAATGTGGGAACAACCAGTGCGTTTGGGATTATGAATACGAGGTGATAGCATGAAAGTAGGAGACTTAGTAAGACACCCATTGTCGGGCGACATTGGGATCATCACAGATGCTACAATCGCGGGACAGTTCTATTACACCGTAGCCTTTCCCAATGGCGAGTTTCTGATACCGCAAGAACACTTGGAGGCTTTATGATTGAAGTAGGAGCACTGGTTCGAGACTGGCTCAGTGGCGATCTAGGGATTGTTACAGGCTATCAGATAGAGCCAATATTCGGCACAGAACAGGTTCTAGTGAAGTTTTTGACTGGCTATTGGGAGGGACAAACTGACCCTTGTTCACCTATGTCTTTGGAGGAAGTAAAATGATTGAGATAGGTTCATTAGTAAGGTCAACCGATGATGGTTGTGTCGGCATTATAACTTGGTGCGACGATCCAAATAACGACCTTTTACCATCTGAGCGAATCTATAAAGTCGCTTGGGCAGACCACAGGAACTTTCTACACTGTGACGATGAGTTCGAGGTGTTATCATGACCCACTACCCTATTGGAACACTGGTAAGGCATCGGCACTTTGATAAACGCACACTAGGCATGGTCAAGTCCATAGAGGTTCTCGGCACGAAAAACTGGATGTGGGTCGAGTGGTTTTCCTCTATGGAGGAGACTTTGGAAGAAATGTGGGAACTGATAAACATCGAGGAGATCGACAATGACTAAGTTCAAAAGGGGAGACCTTATCTACACTGAACGATGGAACACTTACGCAGTGTTCTTAGGCAAAGGAACTTGGACAGGATGGATAGATGTTTATCTACTGTCCACATCTGAGCGCAAACAAGTGCATGATTACATCTGGGAGGCTTTATGATTGAGATAGGAACATTAGTAAGATATAAGCACGATGGAGACATTGGCATAGTTACCGCAATCCTCATGGATCATGGACACATCGTCTACTTGGTGAAGTGGGGCGATGGAACACACACCGACCACATTGCTAGTGAGTTCGAGGTGTTATCATGATTGAGATAGGAACATTAGTAAGATACAAAAACTGGCAAGAAATGGCAATAGTCATAGACCATTGGATAGACGATACCGATGGTGATTACCACGCAGTGGTCAAGTGGCTTACTGGATACTATGTGGGAAAACGAACTGCTGAATATAACGAGGACTTGGAGGTGATAGCGTGATTAAAGTCGGAGACATGGTTGGATTCGAGTTCAAAGGCGAACACCACCTCGCAATCATCACAGAGGATCTAGGCATGGGCTACCCCTATGGTAGATTCACAGGCTTGCTTATTGGCTCAGATGGAGACCTTATTCCTCTCAATAAAGAGGAAATAACGGTTCTATCGACCAAGTCGCAACTTGAACAGTGGGAACGAAAAAAAAACTTGAAGAAAATACTTGACAAATCAAAGTAAACCCATTACATTACTAACATCAACAACACAAACCCCCAACAACAAAGGAGTTCTCAATGAGAATCTATGAACAAAGAAACAACAAACGTGACTTTCAATGTGGCTACTGTTTTACTGATGGTCACAACAAACGAAACTGCCCTCACATGAAACAACATTGGGATGCCAATGCTGACCTACGAGGTCTGCGCCGTTTGGGAACATCCGACACCATCAAAGGTGTTGACAATAAAATGTTCCCATCACAATGGCAACAATACTACTCAGATTCCGACGCTCTCCGACAGTTCCGAGCGCACTGGGTGTACATGACCGACCGTTTCTCTACCAAGACAAAAGCAAAGCCTAAGAAACGCAAGAAAGCCAAGTGTGGATTCTGTGGATCTACTGCTCACAACCGTAGGAACTGCAACAAGTTAAAGAACTTTATCTATGTTCTCAACCAAACCAACAAAGCCTATCGCTCCGCTTACTACGATAAGTTCATAGAGGGCATGGGGTTAGGTGCTGGGGCACTGGTGTCCATGCGCCACCCTTATGGCTTTGTTGATTCAAGTGGTGTCGCAATAATAACCACATTCCCAACAGAAAAAATCATGTTTACGAATCTGAAACCCTCATGGAGCGACTACGCTACGAGAGCAGAAGCGAAAATCTTGTTGAACGGAGAGACTGGAAAGTTCAACCTAGCGCAAGATTGCTTCTATGCTGATTATCAAACTGCTCAAGCCGAGGATATTTGGTCACACATGTTTGGTGAATGGGGTCGCCTTGTTGAAGTGGTTTCGCCCGCACCGAATCGACCAACAAAGGATTGGTTCTTGGGTCAATCTCCATGTTTTTCGTGGATTGTCAAAAAGCGAGATCAAAAAACCCTTATGCACGAGTTTCATCACCTTATCAAGCACTTCTACCCACACAACAACCTTAGAACTAAACTAGGAGCAAAAGTCTATGACCAATACTACACTCGATAAGCCCAAAGTCGGCGACCTCGTCATTAAGATAACCAGTATGGAGATGGCAGTAGGAATCATACGATCTATAGATCCGCATGTAACGACACCATTCTTTGTTGAGTG
>Ga0098042_1000615_pt1 | contig 13868 bp, 17 predicted proteins | sample 9_EtaG_FD_75066 | JGI IMG/M metagenome (GOLD analysis project Ga0098042, IMG submission 75066) | Marine viral communities from the Subarctic Pacific Ocean - 9_ETSP_OMZ_AT15188 metaG | ecosystem: Environmental > Aquatic > Marine > Oceanic | place: Pacific Ocean | collected 2015-01-10
TGGAATGGTCAGATATACACAAAATGGTTGAAAAAGTAGGTGGTCAATAATGCCGGAAAAAGTAACTAGAGAAGAAAAAATAATAGAACTAGCAATTGCTAAAGCAAGAGAAGTTAAGGCACTTCGAGATGGATTAACAAAAGACGAAATGCCAACAATTGAAAAAGTAAAGCGGCCAAAGGCTAAAGCATCTAAACATGGCATTAAGCAAGATAAAGTTCATGCTAATGCTGGTGGAGAAGAATTTACTAGCGGTAAAATTAAGAAAGGAAAGAAAGAAGATATTCATGCTATTCGTGTGGCAAGAGCGACCGTTCTCCGAGGAGATAGGGATATTGAAAAACAACTCGCTAAGGGCGTTTTAAACGAAGAAGAAACAAAAGCATTAAAACAACTTCAGAAAGAAATAAATGTTGCTTATAAAGAATTAACTAGACAAATGAATATGCTTGCTAAGGCCAAAGGTGGATTTGGTGATTTCAAGAAAGACGATAGAGATGTAGAATTTTCAGAAGAACAACAAAGAATGGCTGATGAGACTTTTGCTGCCTTAGAAAGTACCTTTGCTAAAATTAATTCGGAGTATTTAACTTCTCCTTTAGACAAACAGGCTAAAATGGAAAGAGATATGAGAGAAATTACCAAGGATTTAAAAGAATTAACAATGTTTTTTGGTAGAAGTTCATAGGTGAAATAAATGGCTTATCTTCTTGAAAAAGATAAGTCCACATCGGATGAAATTATTCGCTTATTTGAAAAAGTAAGAGTGGCTTATCTATCGGCTCGTACTGACCCGAAAGAGTACGGGTCTAAGTGGGAAAAAAGCGTAGATGCTATAACAGCAGCGTACGAAGCCACAAACGAACTTTCTAAAGAATTAAAGAATTTTGTTGATATTTCGGATTTAGAAGCCGATGATTTGAAAAATCCACAATCTCAAAATGCAGAAAAGTTATTTGAAGCAATCAAAAAACTTAGATATTCCTCCGAGTCTATTGAAGACCCTTTCGCTAAAAGGTTCAAAGGGGATGTTCTTGAAGCATTATTATCTTCTGTGGAAAACATGGTTAAATTTGTCCATTATGCTATGAGGAATGACAATAAAGTTCTTTCACCTGACATTTACGCCGTTAAAGACATGGAACCCGACGATATTACGGAGGGCCTTCAAGGACTTGACCTAGAAGTTGACGACATAGACCTCTATATTATTGAGCATTACGGGGATGGAAAAGACTCAAACAAAGTTGAATCAAAAGTAAAGGAAGCAATGAGCATATTAGAATTAATATTCTTATCTAAGAATGAAAAAGACGATTGGAGTTTCCTAGAAGATATTGAAGGTGTTCCCGTTAAGAAATCAAAAGAAGAAAAATCAACAGAAGAAAAGTCACAATCTGATTTTATTATTCCTAATAAACCAATGTATAGAATATTTGAAATAGAAGACATGGAAGAACTAAAAGGTTTTACCGGAGATTACTATGTTCAAGAGAAATATGACGGGCTTCGTATTCAAATGCAAAAAATAGATAATAAAGTAAAGGTGTTTTCTTTTGACAAGAAGGACATAACATCAAAGTGTAAAGAACAAGTCCAAGAGATTTCTAAGAAACATTTTGGTGATTGTATATTAGATGGTTCTTTGATTCTTTTCAATGGTGAAGAAGCATTAAATAGGGCAGAAACTATTTCTCATGTGTATAAAGATAAAAACCCTGATGGTGTTTTAAAAATGCACATTTTTGATTTACTAAGACACAATGAAAAGTCTTTACTTGAGGAACCTTTAGAACAAAGAATGACTACTATTTTTAATAATTATTCTGTTCATTCAAGTGAAATGCTTTCTTTCCCTTCTAAGAAAGATACTCGATTAGCAGACTCTTTGAAAGATATAGAAGAGTATGCTAAAGAAATTATGAAGATGCCAACAGCAGAAGGAGTTGTTATAAAAGATGCAACTTCTACTTATTATGTTGGTACTAAGAAAAACCCTAAATGGATTAAGTGGAAGAGTTTTGTCGATTTAGATTTAATTGTTCTTGATAAAAAGTCATCCGGTGGTAATTATTCCTATACATTAGGAGCAGGGCCAACAGAAGGAGAAGGTAAAGACTATCAAGAAATTGAAGGTAAAACATACATGGTTGTTGGAAAGGCTCTAAATACTAAAATTTCTGCGGATTTAGGAAGCATTGTTAGAGTTAAAATAGACCAAGTTAAGAAAGAAGGAGAAAAATACATTGTAAATTCTGCTAAAGTGGTTGAAATACCTGAAGCAAGACACCCAGACAAATTAGTTACTCTTGAAATTCTTGCAAAGGATGAGAAGAAAGCATTGAATTATAATGTTGAAGAAGTCAAGAAAGGAATATTAGTTACTGACCATATTCACGGAGAAGCATCTATTTTAATCAAAGGGGATATGGATGGCTTTACTATTTATGGATTTGAAGAAGATAATTTGATGGCTAAAAATGCTTTAGTTGATTTGGATATGTGGAAGCAACAAGCAGAAGAAATAATGAAAACTAAACAATCACGATTGACTGTTGCAGGATTTCAATTTATGAAAACAACTGGGCCTAAAACAATCAAAGAGATGCACAACTTTTTAGTAAAGAATCATAAAGATTTATACGAAGATATATTAGAAAGTAAATTAAGTAGATTAAAGGACTGGATGAAACAAAGGGATGGTATTTCTTTTGATGAAAAAACAAATAAACTATATTCCGAAGACGATAAAATACTACAAGAAGAAAATATTCTAAAATCATATAAAACTCCCAAAGAATATCAATCTGGAAAATTTAAGTTATATTTGAGGGATGATGATAATTTAAATCTCATAATTAAATTAAAAGACGAAACTCTAAATTGGTTGATTGATTTAGATGATGATGGGGATATATTTGATTTGTTTGGTAAAGCCGGAAAATTCCCTGCTATGATAGCAACCAATACATCTAAAAGAAAAATTATTGATGAAGGTAAAATTCGATTAGGTGTTCAAAAACATGGTTATCATGAGTATTTCTTAGAAGGAAATAAATTTGAGACTAAATTCAACATAAGAAAATTAAGAGTAGATGATAATGATATGTGGTTGGCTTGGTCTGGATATAAACAAACCCCCGCCGATGACGAAGGAGATATGGGATTATGGAATATCTATGAGGATAGGAACAAAAAATTACCCCTTCCTCCTAAAAAATAGCGAGTCTATTATATAGTCAAAGGGAATACGAAGGGTTGAGGAACATGAGCATAAGCGTTATGGCTACAAGGAATGATGATTTTAGCATTCTCAAGAGCAACGACGACTTAATGATTGGTGGATATGCAAGCATTGAAATCGTAGATAAACAAAACGATTTGATTACATTAAACGCATTAAAAGATTCAGTAAAAAAGTTCATGGGAGACTCAAAATTTAGAAATGTAATGACTAATCATTCAAATGTTCAAGTTGGAGAAGTTGTTGATTCATATAGAGATAAAAACGGAAAATTATGGAAATCCGAAGTTGATGATGTTGGGTTCTTTGTTGTAATTAAATTAAGAGATGACATCGAAAAAGCAAAAGAAGTGGGGAGAAATATTCGCAAAGGTTCGTTAAGAAGTTTTAGCATTGGTGGACAGGCATTACAAAAAGTAAAGAAAAGCCACAAAGAATTAGGGGAATATAACGAAATTAGTAAGTTAGAACTCCACGAAGTTACAATATGTGAAAAAGGAATTAATCCCGAAGCGAAATTCGATATTTTAAAACAAGATATAGGAAGTGAAAAAATGAGTGAAAAACTAGAAAAAGCACTGAGCGAGTTGGACACCTTGTTAGAAGAAGTTAATACTCTTCGCAAGGAAGAAGAGGATGAAATGATGGAACGGGCATCTATGGCAGAAACCGCAGAAATGGCTGATGAAGAAGAAGACATGGAAAGAGGAGACTATGAAATGGCTGACGATGAAGAAATGGCTGACGATGAAGAAATGGCTGAATATCAAGATGAAGAAGCAAAAGCATACCTTCGTACCCTTGATGGCGCAGGAAACCAAATTGGCGAACCTGCTGACCGAATCGTAATTAACAACGGAAAGCCGACTTCTTCGGATATGCCAGTTGTTAAAGCATTTGAAAACAATGAATTTGATTCTCTTGATTTGAGTAATGCAAACATCGAAAAGGCTTATGCTGCTTTCCGTGAAGAACAACTTGAAGCACTTGCTTACGACAATCTACGAAAGTCATTTGAGGCTCGTTTTGCTAGTGAAAAAGCAAACCGTGAAAACATTCTTGCAAAGTCTCAATATGACGCAGCAAGTGAAATTTCTTCTCTTAAAGAAGAATTTACACAATTGCGAAAGTCTTTGACAGCCCAGAAAGATTCAATCATTAAGGCTCAAGAAGAATCTAAAGTAACCCTCCCATCGTTGAACGATATTGCAGAAATGGAATGGTCAGACATTCATAAGATGGTGAACAACATTTGAAGGTGATTTATTATGACAGGATATATTAATACAATAGCAGACTTAGAAGCGCAAACATACGGAATTAACAACTTACCCGCCGGTAATGCTTTATTGAAGCAAGCCGGTATGGTCGGCGGTATTCACACAGGACACGACGGTTCTCCGTCTTTGTCCGGTAGTGGAGTTAGTGATGTTTCGGCATTATACAACATCGTTTATGGACAAAAGGTTTGGTCTATGCTAAACCGAGAAGTTAACGCATTATCAATGATTGCAAAGCGACCTTATTCTTCAAGTGGTTGGAGAGTATTGAAAAGCCGACCTGCTGGCGGTAGTGGAAACTTATTCACTGTTGACGCAAGCGGAACAGAAAACCTTGCAGAATTAGGTTCGGATAGTCCAAGAGCAGATATGATTGGTGGTGTTCCTGAGAACGCTGCTCTTTCAACTGCTCAAGATGGATTAGGGCCTATTGCTCCAACTTATGCTCAATTAAACATGAGTCCAAAAGTTGTTGCACATCAATTCGATTTCAGTGAACTTGCTATGGAAATGGCACAAATTGATGACGGTATTGGAGATATTCGAGCGCAAATGCGTGAAGATATGGGCAAGCACCACGCTGAAGTACAAAACAAGATGCTAGTTATGCCATTAGAGCATTATGGTGAAAGTTCCGCTATGCCTAACATTGGAAACAACTATTCATCATTGTTGAAGGTTATTACATCAAGAGCAGAATTACTCCTAATTGATGGTGGAGTTCTTGCTACTGATACTACTTCTGCTTCTAACGCATTAGGAAAGATTTACGGTAGTGAGCGATTTACTGCTGCTTCTTTCCTAGATGCAGAAGTTGACTTTGGAACTGACTATACAGCAGGTAATGTTCGTCAATTGACATTAACTCTTCTAAATACAATGATTCGTAACTTGCGACTTGCTGGCGGTTCACCAAAGGTTATTCTAACTGGATATGACACTATTCAAGCACTTGCTGACTTATTGCAAAGCCAAGAGCGATTTATGGATAGAAAAGAAATTGTACCAACAGTTAATGGTGTTCGTGGGACAAAAGGACAAGAAGTAGGTTTCCGTGTGGCAACTTATTACGATATTCCTCTAATTCCGGTTAAAGACATGACCGCTACTGGTGCTGCTTCATCCAAACTAAGTGATATGCTTTTCCTTGATACTGACCATTTGTGGCTATCCGTTATGAAACCAACTCAATACTTTGAAGATGGTATCGCAAACGGTAATCCATTTGGTGTAGGAACCTTGGGCAACCGAGCCCTTTACCGAACAATTGGTGAAGTCGGATGTTCATTCTTCAAAGGACAAGGAAAGATAACAAACATACAATGAGGTGATTAAGAATGGCATTTGCAACAGTAATACATTTAGAAATGAATTTAGAAGGAAACCGTAGATTAGTTTGCGGTCAAACAACGACAGACAGTACCGATGGGAACATTGAAACAGGACTTGCTCTAGTAGAAAGTCTTGTTTTTACCCATAAAGGTAGCGCAGAAGAAGCCGCAGCAGCAGTAATTAACGCAGATTTGCCACTTTCTAGTGGTGATGTAGCAATTCACTGTGTAAGCGGAGATGTTGTGTACTTTCAAGCAATCGGACAGTGAGGTGTTTTAATTGGCACTAGCATTTACAGTAACTTTATTGGGCGACCATAAAGGAATTACACGGCCTAAAGTAGTTGGCGACGAATATGTAGTTGATGCTTTAGTTGATGTAAGTTCAATAGTAGCGGCAGGTTCAGTAATACCTGCTTCTTCTTTTGGATTATCTTCAATTACGGCGGCAGTTATTACAGGTCACGATAACGCTAATGGGCTACAAGTACAAATAGAATGTTCGGCAACAGGGGCTTATGAATCTAATAGTTCAATAGCACTGATGTTCACAAGTTTAGACGGAACAAACGCTACTGCATCAAATGATGCCGATGGCGGTTCAGTCCGAATGCGTGTTTATGGCAACCTTTGAGGTGAATTGAATGGTAACAGTTCGATTGAGTGATAATTCATCAATTCGTCGGCTTTATATCAATCCAAAACAAGAAATAACAAGGGAAGAAGGGGTAGCCGTTCCGGTAAAATGGGCGGCTATCCGTCTTTCTGACCCTAATTACTTTTTTGTTTTTGAAGAAGCGGATAAAGAAGAATTATTACAATTAAACGACAGATTTCTGCAATTATTTTCTACAGAAACAGGAAAGGAATTTTCTTCAAATAAGGAATTACTTGAAGAATTATTACCTAAACCTAAGAAGACAATTCTTCCAAAGCCTTCTAATAAGAAATCTAAGACTCAAACAAAGTCTAAATCTTCTTTAAAGAACTAATTGAACGGACATATTAAATAGGAGGGACAGGTTTCCTCCAATTAGCGAAGTGATATTATGGTAGCAGGTTGTCGAAGTAGTGGTGTTTTAACAGCAGATAAATTGGTTGTTTCAGGCCAAGCAAAATTAATTAGCATTCATGCAGCAGAAGTTGGTGGTGCTGGCGCACCGGCAGTAATTAAAGTATATGATAGTACATCTGCTAGTGGTAAAGAAATAGCACGAATGCTTCTAGTGGCAGACACTTCACAAGAATTTGATATGCATGGTGTATTATGCACTAATGGCATTTTCTTTGAAGAAGTTAGTGGTGCAGCAGCAGTTTCAATAGAATTTTCTTGAGGTGATTTAATGGCAGCACTAAATAATGATACTAGATTAGTTATGACTATTTTGTTTGTTGGTACTGTTAGTGGAGCGAATGTATATTTTTACTCCGCATACGGCTTAACCTTCCCATATGGGGCATTAGCGCACTCAGTCCTTTTTGGATTGATTACAGTTGGTGGAATAATGGTAATGAAAGCATTATTTGATTTATCTTTAAATGATAGAATAGAAGTAAGACTATTAGATAGACAAATCGAATCACACTTTCAACGAGTAGCAAGAGAACAACAGATTAGACAAAAACTTAGAGATAGCATGAAACAATATGGTGTTCAAAGGAGAGAAGCATGGAATACAGTTTATCCCGAACAACCAACTGCTTCTTTTGAAGAAAGCCAAATACCTAATGAATTTTTAGCAACCATCCAACAGTAGGTGGTTTAATTGGTTCTTGGCGATATTATGGGGTTTTCCGACTCGGATTACGCATATAATCAATCAAGGGCTCATTCCGCAGATATTTTCTTTATGAAAATGAGAGCGTGGTTTTGGGGTAGTTGCGCTACATTGTCAGCATTACTTATAGGAAACATTATGGGTGTTTTTGATGTTAATATTATGGGTTCGTTGATTTCTTTAGTTAAGTCAATGTTCGGGGGTCACTAAATGTCAGTAATGGCAGGATTCGCTATTTTAATCACAGAAGCAGTAGTTTCATTTTATAAAAGAGTTCATGCTATAAATTTTGGTGTTTATGGTTCAACTATGGTGGGAAAAACAACTTTAAGTCATCAATTAAGAACTAGGGGAGAAGTACCACAAATAAACAAGAGAACAGTTGGTTTGGAAAGAGCAACGAGAAAAGTAATTAAATTTGATGGAGATTCTCATACCTTAAAAAGTTCAGATATCGGTGGTGAAGCAATATATTGGAAAGAATGGGTTAAAGACATGAAAAATAGAAAGGTAAAATATATTATTTTTATGATAGACCATAGACATTTAGACTCTCCTTCAAACTTAGACCATCAATTAGCGTGGAAATTTTTAGTAGATACAATTATGTCAAATACATGGCCTAATGGAAAAAAGAAGAAAGAAGTAGATTATCCAATGGCAGTAAGTATATGGGCAAACAAATATGATATATGGGGAGAAAAATACCCATTGAGAGAAGGACAACAGATTGATAAACATGATATTTATGAACCATTTAAATACGGAATGCGCCAATTAAACGACAAAGGAATACCGACTTTTAAATATATTGTTTCTGCAAAATCTGACCCCGAAATGGTTTATAAAGGAATTACTACTCTAATAAAAGATTACTGAGGAATAACTATGTATCAACAACCAAATTTAATAAGCAGCCCACAAACAAAGAATTTATTTTTACCTAAACTACAACAGTTTAGAGCATCAGGAGGTATGGAAGAATATACATTTGATGCGTTAAAGCCAAAAAAACAATTAAAAGAAATAAAAAAAGTATTACTTCCAGAAAAAAAGAAATTTCTTTTTATTAAATATGGATATAAATTTAATTTGAAAGACAGATGTATTGTTTGTGGGATGCACCATATTTGGGAATCCAGTGATTATTTGCGACCTCCCATTCCTTTAGATAATGTTACTAAAGGAAGACCTATGCGTGGAACATATTGTCAAAAACATGCAGGTATTCATAAACAAATGGAGATGCTACAACAACAGATTTTAGCAGATGAACACGGCTTAGATTTTAAAGCATTTATACCTAAGCCCAAAGTCCCTCAAATGTTAAAAAGTGGCCCATTGAAAACATTGACTAGAGAAGATGTTTTATCTTTGACCTCAACCGGATGGATTATAACTCCACCCGTAGTCAAGGATAATGAGGGCGAGATGGCGGAAGCAATTAGATTGATAGCCGAAATAGAAGTCAATACTAAAAGACTACAAAGTATGATGACAAACAGCAAAGGAGAGGAATAAACATGGTTTTTGGAACAAGTAATAAAACAGTATTAGGTGCAGTACAGGCACAAAATGACCAACAATTTAAAAATGTGAATAACTTATTATCTCTACAAGATAATCATGTTGAAGAATTTTTTCAATATCATGGAGAGCAGTTTTTGAACACTTTTGAAAAACTAATGGAAGATGTAGTTGAAAGAGTAGTTAGCCAAATGTTAGCAAAGTTATCCTTTACTACTACTGGTTCAAAAATAACTATTGATGCAGACGCTATGAGAGAATACGAAAGAATCACTCAAGAGAATATTGATTTAGATATTCAAAGAATACTACAATCGGCAATTAACTCAGAAGTTGTAAATCAAAGGAAACTTGCTAAGTCACAATATCTCGAATCACAAGGGTTTAGTGGTGGCGGTAGTATGAACCCAGTAGCACCTACGGCAGGTATGGCTATGGCCGGAGTTATGGGACAACAGCAACAATACAATCAAGTCCAAGGTGCTATGAATAATGGAACCGGCTACCCTATTCCTCCTTCGGGAACAGACGGATATGGTCGCCCATATTGGATTGACCCAAATAACGGGCAAATGTCATATGAACCTCCTTCAAGTGGATTACATCTTGGTTCTGCAATTCAAAAAGGTGCTGCTTGGGCTAAATGGTTAATGTGAGTGGGTTAACTTGAAATTAACATATGGCCGAATCGACCGTGAAATAGAGGTCAATGAGAGTTTTATGTTAAAAGAAATGCTTACATATGTTTTTAAAGAATATTTAAATGACAAAAATACAAGGAGAATAAATACGCAACTTTCATTAAGAGGCATGAAAAATAATAATCCTAATGATTTTGACGATAAAAAAACCGAGTATAAAAATATTTATGATTCTACTTTAAAAAAACTAAAGGGAAGTGATGAGCAATCTTTAAGAGTTTTAAGTAATAAAGTTAAATTAAATACAAAAGGTAAAGAAATTATAGACTATCTATATGAAATTAAGTCGTTGCCTTCGTTCAAAAATAATGCAGTTAGTTTTTCTGATTTGAATGATAATAATTTTACTAACCTTGCTTTACAAACACCCACAAGTTCTGGGGATTTAAGAGCCAAAAAAAGAAAAGGTTTTGAACAAGCAGCGTATAATAAATATATGCAAGGTATTAAAATAAAACCAGAATCTCCAAAAACTGAAACAATAGAAAGTAAAAATAAAGAAGGTAAAAAAATAAAAGTCAAAAGAATTACTGATGTAAAAATTATTAAATTTAATGAATTTGGTTTAAATCCATTAAATCCAGATGAAAGAGATAAAGTTAATAAAATAAATTTTCTATATAACCTTGGTGTTAGACCAATAACTCTTACTAGAATTGATATATCGACTAAAGGTAAAAGTTTGGGTTCAAAAGAAAGAAGTGTTCTTGGAGAAGAAGGAAGAAAAATAGATATTGGTTTAAAAACTACTGATATAACCGGAGGTGAAAAAGAATCAACTCCGAGTTTGTTGAATACTAGAAGTAATAATACTAAATATATCTTTGAAAGTATGTTTGACTTAGAACCAGTCGGAAAAAATTTACCTAATCGCAATAATGCTTCACAAGTTAGACTGTATAAATTTCTTGGAGATATTGCTCGACAATTTAAAAAACATCTTAGAAATGTTAAAGAACTATCTAAAAAAGCAAAAGAAGATGTTTATGAAATGGTTCTTTCTGAAGAAGATAAAAAATTTAATAAAAAACATTTTCCTGTAACTGAATATAATGATGAAGGTGAAATAAGTAATAACTATAAAAAGGTTGGAAAAAAGACAATTTCTAGAAGAAAAGGAAAGAAAAAATTAGCAGTTAAAAAAGGAAGTTTTAAAATTTTAACTTTTGATGAGATAAATGAACTAGAGCCTATTTTTACAAGTTATGCTGGAAAAGGTGGTAAAAGCGTGGCTTCAGAATTTAAAGTGCAAACTTTAGAAGACCTAATAAATAGAGAAAGACCTAAAAAAGATACAGATAAAGTTGATTTTAATAAATTCAAAAGGGCTGTTAAAGTTTTGAGGCTTGCACTCACTCCTAAAAGATACAACGATTACATTAAAGATTTTAATATAGAAATACAAAAAATGCAAAAAAACTTAAGTTCTATTATAAAAAATTCAAAGACTGTAATATCATCAATAGAAGAAAAAAAGAAAAATTATGTTGATGAAAAATTAGAAAAACTCAAAACAAATAGAAAGAAGATTTTGACTACTCGAACTATGCCCGAAGAATTTAAAGATAAATATTTTTTAGACCCAGACATATCCAGTTCTAAAGAATACGCCGAGCATGGGGGGCGCAGTAAGATGACCGAAAAGAAATTCTTCAATCTTTTAGAATCTGGTTTTTTTGGCCCAAAGGCTAAAGAAGGAACCAAGCCCGAAGATATGAGCGCAAAAGAAAGAAGAAGGTACGATTTGGAAGAGGCTTCTAAAACAACCCAAGTTATAAATGTAAGTGATAAAGAATATGAAAACTTTACAGATGCTAAAAATGCTAGAAAAGCATTTGATGACCCTAAAGGTTGGACAAAATCAATATTTGCTGAACCCTTTAGGGATATGTCTAACTTATATAATTTAGAAATAAGAGTTTCAAAAATTAAAACAGGTAAAGAAAGCCCTAAATATAAATTTGAAGTATTTAATTTTGGCACTACGCACGAAATAACTCAATCATCTGTTGACCCAAGAGCAAAAGGCAAAGAAGATAAAGCCAAATCTAGGTTTGCAGGTACAGTAAAAAGAGATAAGGATTTAGTTAAAGATGTCAATGTGTTTATAAATTCAGTTAGAACAAATATTGATAAATTAGAAAAATCATTACTAAGAGGTGTTTAAATTGGCAATAGCATCATCCCCAAGCGACTATACGGCAATAAATGTTGACTATTCAACAGGTAGCGGATATTACACTGATAAAGGGGCAGTAGCAGATATGCTACAAATACCCGCATTTTCAAGTTCTACTTATCCAACTCAAGCACAAGTAGGTGCAATAATAAAAAATATAGAGGGTATTATTGACGATAAGGTAAAGCGTTCTTATAGGCCAATTATTTACAGAAATGAATTTCACAACTTTGAATTTATTCGACATCCTATGCAATCGTATTATGGTGGCTATGTTGGCTTTGTTCAATTAGATACTTTAAAATTAAAAAAGGTAATTTCATTACAAGTTTGGCAAGGAAACAGTTATCAAGAACTTGCTTCTGCTCAAGCCAGTTTAACTCTTGATACATCGGGATATAAAAGCCTAAGAAGCATTACATTACAATTACCCAACAGTGGAGATTCTTGGGTATTGTATCATCATGCCGAAGGTTCATTATCCGCACACAATACTTTTCATAATGGTTTTGGTTCAAAAACAACTGCTCAAGAAATTTGTCATTTAATTAACGAAGAATACCCATCAAAGACAGCACAATTTACAGGTGCTACAAGAGACAAAGTATTGACTTCTTCACCTAATGGCCTAAACATAAGTGATTTCTTCTATGCAAGCACAGACCCCGATAATGGTAACAAAGTGAACATTTCTAGCCTTTTAGCGGGTGAAGATGGCTCATTTTGTACTATTACTCTTGCAGATAAGGCAGGTCAAACATCAAGCACACAGTCGGTTGCGTTCACTGATATGCAGGATATGAAGAGACTTGGTTCTTTTTGGAGTATAGGAGATGAAGGCCGCATTTTCTTCTTAAGAGACTATCCTTATCATACACAAAATTCAATCATTTGTACTTATATTGCAGGTAGTAGCCGTGTACCTTCGGCAATACACAAAGCCGCAACAATGTTAGTTGCAGCAGAATTGCTTAGACATGACGACCAAACAATTTTAATTGCTGAAACTGGCAGTAATATTTCAACGAAGGAAAAGTATGATATACTCAAGAAGGAAGCAGATGATATACTCAAGGGCAAGTCCGACTTGGTGTTTTTATTAGATTAAAGGTGATTATATGCATTGGTTTGATGTAATTAAACTCGAAGAAATAACTAAAGCCCCTGCTTTAACTGCTGAAGATGAGAAGAAAATACAAGACAGAATGAAATTTAGAAATGAATCTCGCAATGTTGCAGAAAAGGCAGTAAGAAGAAAAATGGGTAAAGTAGTTAGAGATACTAAAAGGAGCCTTAGTGATAGAGTAAGAGGGGTATTAAACCCTAGCGGCGAAAAAAGAACTGATAGTTTCGCAAGGGCTAGAAGAGAAGCAGAACTTAGTAGATTAAGACCTAATACTCAAAGACCTACTAGATTAAGACCTAAGACTCCAAAGGCTAATACTAGAAAAAAATCACCAATCTTTGATGTTGAACCCGTACCCCCAAAAACTAAACCAACAGTTAATGTTAAACCTGCACCTAATTTAGCACAAATGGCGAAAGATAAAAGAATAAAAGAACTTACTAGAGATTTAGAGTTCCAAGCACAATGATGCGTGATAACATGGACAATACTTTAGCCTTACTTCAAATAAGTGAATTTAAAAAATATTTAAAAATTCAACAAGAGAGACAAAAAGCAACTCAAGAATTATCTGATATTTTAGGTATTGATATATCGTTAAGTGATGAAGAAGTAATGCAATTTGCAGAAGAAAATTTTATTAAAGCATATAATAAAACACTTAAAAATGAGGTGGATGAATGGATGAAGTCAGCCTTCTAA
>Ga0098042_1000616_pt1 | contig 13863 bp, 7 predicted proteins | sample 9_EtaG_FD_75066 | JGI IMG/M metagenome (GOLD analysis project Ga0098042, IMG submission 75066) | Marine viral communities from the Subarctic Pacific Ocean - 9_ETSP_OMZ_AT15188 metaG | ecosystem: Environmental > Aquatic > Marine > Oceanic | place: Pacific Ocean | collected 2015-01-10
AGGAGATCCTAGGTATACGTCTACCGGTCAATTTCTTGAGTATGAATTCTTTAGATCTTTTCCAATTGCTATGAACTCGATGCCAGTTTCATATGAGACAGCAAGTCTTTTAAAGTGTACTGTCTCTATGAATTATATTCGCTATACTGTAAGAAGAGACTCTGATCCTACAGGTGCTGGTAGTAATTCCACCAACAGTCCTAGTAGTAATTCTGTTTCTAATCCAAACTTTGTAACTCAACAATTTATAGATCAGAACGGACAATTTACTTTACCATCCTTTAACATCGCCTAAATATTCACACTGAAAAACTCTATAGGATATTATGCCTTTACCTAAAATTGCTACACCCACCTATGAACTTGAGTTGCCATCGACAGGAGAGACGATTCAATATAGACCCTTCCTTGTAAAAGAGGAAAAGATCTTAGTCATTGCCCTTGAGAGTGAAGACACTAAGCAGATCACCACTGCTATTAAGGGAGTGATTAAAAACTGTATCAAAACTAGAGGTATTAAAGTAGAACAACTTCCTACATTCGATATTGAGTATCTCTTCCTTAACATTCGTGGTAAGTCAGTGGGTGAAGAAGTTGAACTCAATGTTATCTGTCCTGATGATGGTGAGACTGAGGTTCCTATTAAAATTAACATTGACGATATTCATGTTCAGAAAAATGATGAGCACGATAACAAAATCAAGATTGGCGATGATTTGATGATGGTAATGAAGTATCCTTCTTTGGATCAATTTATTAAAAATAATTTTGACTTTGAAGATAAGAATGCAATGGATCAATCATTTGAATTGATTGCATCTTGTATTGATTCTATCTGTAATGAGGAAGAGGTTTGGGCAGCAGCAGATTGTACAAAGAAAGAGATCACTGAGTTTCTTGAATCCATGAACTCTTCACAGTTTAAAGGAATTGAGAAGTTCTTTGAAACAATGCCTAAACTATCTCATACCGTTCCCGTTACCAATCCTGCTACAAAAGTAAAGAGTGATGTTGTACTTGAGGGATTAGCGTCTTTTTTCGCGTAGGCATGGTTCATATGAACCTTGAATCATACCTTAGATTAAATTTTTCCATGATGCAGTACCATAAATACTCATTGACGGAGATTGAAAATATGATACCATGGGAACGTGATATCTACGTTGCTTTATTACAACAACATCTTGAAGAAGAACAATTAAAGCATCAGCAAGCGAATGGCATCTAGGACCAGCACCGATCCACTAGAAATACTTTTAGAGATGGGTGTTGACCTAGATGACCTGTCTGAGCAGGATTATCTTGGCGCATTGATGGAAGCAGTAGCTACCATTGAGTTTCAGACAAAAGGAAAGGGTGATGCTCGTAGTGCTGTCCTTAGAAAAGAAATAGTAAATGTAAGAAAGAAAAGAAAAGCAGCAGACCCAAAGTTTAAAGCAAAAAAGACAAAAATATCTGCAAGTTCTTTTAAGAAAAATTCCGCGACAGGCAGTAGTGTTGCACCGAAAGCGTTACCGACTAGTGCAATAGTTGCTTATCAAGCACCAGCAGCAGATAAAGATAATAAGAAGGAAAAGGAAAAGAAAAAAGAAGAACCAAAGAATCTACTAGCAGAGATTGCCGAGTCAGTCTCTAATATCGCTGATATTTTACAAGATCAATATAATTTAAAGAAACAAGATAAAGAGTTTGACAGAAAGAAAGCGCAAAGAGACAAGAGAAAACTTGATAAGGAAAATTTAACTAAAGGTTTTGGTGCTTTACTTAAAACTTTCGACAAAGTAACTAAACCTGTCACAGGATTTTTTGATACCATATTTAATTTCATCAAAAATATTTTACTTGGAAAGTTTTTGATGGGACTGGTTGATTTTATATCTAAACCAGAAAATCAAAAGAAACTAAAAAATATTCTTAGTTTTTTAGGGAAGCATTGGAAAAAACTTTTATCTTTATATCTGGTATTTGGCACAGGTCTAGGTAGATTTGTTTTTGGTTTTAGTAAAATTTTAATCACTGGTGCAGTTAAACTTACTGCTGCCATTGCAAGTCTTTTAGCAGCAAAAAAACTTAGAGGTTTTGGTAAACTTGCTGGAGCAGCCCGATTCTTAAAGGGAAGAGCAGGGATAATAGGCGCTGGAGTTGCCACGGCAGTGACAGTTGGTGGAACTATGAAGGGTATGGATTCCCTCGGTTTATCTGAGGGTGGATTAGTACAGCCAATATTTAACTTCTTTAGATTCAATGGGGGTGGAGAAGTAGGTGGTCCATCAGGCACGGATAAAGTACCTGCCATGCTCACTGATGGCGAATTTGTCATGTCGCGTGGTGCTGTACAGAAGTATGGTGTTGCTCAACTAGAGGCAATGAACGCTGCTGGCGGTGGCACAAATATACCAAAGGTCATGGATGGTACGATGTATGCCAGTGGTGGTGGATCTGTAAGAGGATCTGGCGCAGGCAGTCCTGAAGGGGGGTATTCCTCAGGATCTTTAATGAGTAGTCCTTTAGGTGCCATTGATAGAATGCTTGGACAATCAACTGGTGGTAGAGTTAGATTACCTGGTAGAAGTAGTCCGCCACCTGAATCGAGTAGTTCGCAACCTAAACCAAGAGTGCAACCGAAGGATCCAGTTATACCTTCACCCTCTAGTAAACCACCGTCATCTTCAGAGCAGGAGACTTCAAAAGATCAGACCGCCGCTGGTATTCCAGAGAGAATGTTAAAGAGTCCTACATTCAGAGACTCTGGTCTTCTTTATCTTAGATCAATGTTGGGTGGACTAGGTGGACCCATCACAGAGAGTCAACTCTCCGAAGCATCTAAAGTAGAATTAAATAATGCAATCGCAAGAGCTAAGTTAAGAAGAGCTGATGAACTAGCTAAGGCAGAGCAACAACTACAAGAAGCAAAAGATGGAGGATTTAATAAACAAGTACTTGCAGAAAGGCAGAGTGTTCGTGATCGTCTGAAGCGAGGAGAAATACGAGTTCTTTATAAAGATTACTATGATGGAAATGATGAGAAAAATATAACTCCAGCAGCAGAAAATGCTAAGAGTATTCTTGGTCAGTTTTGGGCAACATCCACAGAAAAAGGTGGGTATAGAGTTGTAAATGAGAAATATGACTTTAGGCAAATGAATGATCCCATGGCAGTTCTCAGGAATGATTCCCGTGGAATTGCTGAGGATCCTAAAAAAGCAGTAGCAGGTGAAGAAATTACTCTTCGACAGAAACTTCAAGCATTACATCAACTTAATCCTCTTGCAAGAGAGATGAGTGTTGATATGATTCTTGGTGAAAAACCAAATCCAAAAAGAGATCTTGGTAATATTATGAAGTATACAGTGGGAGGTATCGCAGACTTCTTTACTCTTAACTCTTTTGATTTTGATCGTCAGGGTGGTTCAACTTTGATGAATCCTTCTGGGCAGGAGGATAAAGCAAGAAAAAAAGTTGATAAACAACTATCAACACTTCAGGGCATGTCCAAGCAACAAGTTCTGAATGCTCAGAGGTATGCAGAATCTAAAGGAAAATATTTTTCTAGCACAGATGGAAAAACCTATGAGAGTTATCAAGCTGCTGTTGATGCTCAGAAATCAAAATCTACCCCATCTACCCCATCTACCCCATCTGCTGCTTCTGCAAAACCTGCTGCTCCCTCCATGAGTCAAGCAGAGGCATTAAATGCACAGAAATATGCAGCATCAAAAGGTAAATATTATTCTAGTGCAGATGGAAAGACTTATCCTAACTATCAAGCTGCTGTAGATGCTCAGACAAAATTCCATAAAGGTGGAATGGTGATGGGTAGAAACAAACCAAAACTACCTACCCCTGGAGCACCTGTAAAGGCAAATGTAACTGTTATACGTGTTCCAAAACCAGCAGGATCTGATGCAACCTCACCTGCACCACGCGGTGGTTCTAGAACACCCGATATTAATGCTGGTAATGGTAGTGCATCGAAGCGTAAGATTTTGGGGATAGTGTAAGATGGCAATAATCGGAGCATTAGCAAAAGGATTGGCTAGAGGTGCTGGCGGTGCCATGGCACGTAATATCACTGGTCGTAAGAAGACTGTTAACCCATCTGCGATTGCACCAAAACAAAATGTTCAGGGGCAGCAGCAAAAAAAAGGTGGCGCATTAGTTAAGTCTCCTACTGCAGGAATAACAAAAACAATGGCACCTGTTAAGCAGATATCAACTGGTGCTGTTGCTAAGGATGATCATCTTGGAAACATTCATAAGAATGTATTATTAATTGAGAGTATAGTGACTGGTGTATACAAGGCAGAGAAAGATAATTTAAAAGAAAAGAAGCAATCTGAAAAAAATGATGCTAGAAAAGAAAAGGAAAATAGACTAGAAACAAAACCAGACAAAGTAGTAAAGAAGAAACCAACTTTGGCACAATTGCCAAAACTTGGTGTGTTTGGATGGATAAAAAGATTCTTAGGAAACATCCTTGCAGGATTATTCCTGATGAAGATGGTTGATTTTGCAAAGTTTTTACCAAAAATCATAAGAGCTATCGACGGTATCACCACATTCATCGCTGATTTTGGTTTAAAACTTGTTGATGCACTGGTGACTTTCCTAGACTTTGGTGTTAAGGCATATGATTTTACAATTGGCAATATAAAAAAATTAGGAGGCAACTTATTTGGTGAGAATGCCGACAAAATTTTAGGGTTAGTCGAAACCGCAATATTTCTCACCACTGCTATTGCTACTTCAATGGCAGCAGAAGCACTCATGGGCGGTGGAGGTGATGGTTTTGGTGATCAACTAGGCAAGGGTAAGAATAAATTTAGGGGTGTTACTCAAGGACGTGGTGGAAGCGCACCTAGAACTAGAATTCCTGGCACCGGTCCTACAGTCACTCAAGGTCGTGGCGGAGTAAAACCAGGAACCAGAATTCCCGGCACACGACCAAGGATTACTGGAGGAACTCCCAAAGGTGGGTTTAGACTTCCAAGTCTTAAGGGTATTAACGCTGGAAGTTTTGCTAAAGGTGGTGCAAGTTTAGGTATTAGTGTTGGATTAGAATATCTCATGGGTCTTGGATTTAGTAAAATGGATGCAATGCGAATCCAAGGAACTGTTGATAAATTTAACTCATCTAGTCCTGATGAAAAAAGGAAGATGATTGCAAAATATGATAAATTGGTTAAAAAATATACTGAAAAAACACAAGGTATTGAAGGAGCATTTGATAGTTTTGTTACTCTAGGTGGTTTATTAGGACCCTCTGTTAATCAAAGTCTCTTAAGAAAATATCAAGCAACCAGAGCAGCACTTGTAGCAGCACAATCAGAGAGTGATAAAATCAAAAAATACCAAGAAGGTGGTAGAGTTACAAAAGTAAAACGTGGTATTGATATTAAAAAGAAAAGAAAAAGAAAACTTAGAGTTGTCAAACCAAGCAGAGAGATATTACCGCCGTTGCCCACGGTAGATGAAAGTAAGGTAGATGATAATCAGTTAGAAGAAAATAATAGAGCGTGGTGGGATTTCCTTGGATGGGCTGGCACAGGAAATGCTGAGGAACCACTTGGGCAAGGTGGAAAAATTCTTGCGGAAAAAACAAGAAAAGTTGGGGATCAGTTAGGTAAGAACGACTATTTTGGACCTATCCTGAGAGTGGCATCCAAAGTTATTTTAGATCAAGAAGTATCCTCAAGAGATTATACGAATATTGGTCGTGGTATCAATTTATTAATGGACGATGGTGTAACAAAAGGAAAAATTGGACTACAAGGTTTTAATGAAGGGGGGCTTGCTAAGAACCTTCAGTTTAATGTAACTCAATGGGTGTCTAAAACCTTCGAGAATTCTTTAAGGGAGGATTTAAAAAAGAAATATCTACCTAATTCTAAGTATGGATCTACCTCTGGACCAGGTTCTACACCAGGTTCTAGAGACTCTGCTACTGGTGAGTTGGTATATACGTCTGGTCCTGCTGGATCAAGTGGAGATACTCTCACTATGGCAAGAAACTTGATGAGGGATCTTAATCTGACTGAAGCACAGGCTGCTGGCATTGTTGGTAATATGATTGCTGAGTCTGGTGTTGAGAATGCTCGCCCACAGAATACTCCAAGCGGAACAAAGGGTCCTCTGGTTGTTGATGGCGTAACTGGATATGGTATTGTTCAGTGGACATCCAAAGGTAGGCAGCAAAAATTATATGATTTTGCTAAGAATAAAGGACATGACATGTCTAAACCATTGACAATGGATATTGAATACCAATTCTTCTTGAAAGAATTTAGAGGAGACTATGGTTATGTCCTAGACCAAATACGAAAAGCAAAGACTGTAAAGGAATCTTCTACTATATTCATGCAACAGTATGAAGTCCCTGCTGGATATAGGACAAATGCTAAGATCATGGAGAGATATAATATGTCTCAACCTGTGTATGAAAAGTTGTCTAGTGGTCAAGGAACTGCAACTGAGGGTAAAGGAACGTACATTGCACCACAAAATGTAACTGCCCCCGACTTATCTGGAACTGAACAAGGAGAAGGAAATGAAGCAACTGCTAAATTGTTGAAAGACTTTCCTCAGATTAAAACAAGAGGTAGTGCTCAACAAATCTATGCATCTGGACTTGGACATTATTTAAAGACCGTTGGCGCTGGTAGAGGTAAGGGTATTGGTGACTATGGTGATCCTCAACCAGGTAAAACGCACCAGATGGAACACCCAGACCATGGCGGAATAGTCGCTAGGCATCGTGGAACTGGACATCACAGAGGTGTTGCACTGGACCTTGGTGCAAATAGTGCCACGATGAGTTCATATCGAGATGATCAAAAAAAACTTTGGCCATTCATTTCTAGATATCTTAAGAAGTATGGATTAAATAAAGAACCATTTATTCCCCAAGTTCTTCATGGAAGAGGTGAAAGTTTTTCTCCAGTGGGACCTAGAAGTGGTGCTGATGGTGGACATAATGATCATTTCCACGTAGAGTTCCATAAGGGTGGTTTAGTTGGAGGTAGTGGATTAGTTAATGCACTGCTGAAAACTGGTGAGATGGTTATTGATGTTGATAGTACAGGTCCAGCTAAGGATTTATTACTTGCAATCAACCAGGCATCAGGTAAAGAAGGAATCATTAAAGCGATTAGAGACTATGCTCCTTATGATGCGAGAGCAGAGCAGACAGTCATAGTCCCTGAGGAAAGTGGAGAGATGCCACAAGAAGAATCCTACGGTAATGGTTCTCCTCAAATGGCAATGATTCCACTTCCTATGGACACCTCAAATCCATTTGAGTTCTTGGAATATCAGGGTTAAATAGTAATAAGAGGTAACTATAATGACACAACAAATATCTTCCAAGTCAGCTGAACCTACTAACGTAGAGCAGATAGACATTTTATCAAACATAGACCCTAGTAAAACTGTAAGTATTATTAATAGTTTTGCTGGAATGACTTATACTGAAAGTATAATGAGTGACACCGTAAAGGTAAGTGTTAGTTTTGTAGATAGTGGTGATAGTATTGATGACAAATCTGTGACTGAAGGATTACCCTTGGTTGGACAAGAGCAGGTTAAGTTAAAGTTTTCAGACAATAATGATAATACATTAGAACCTATCTTATACATTAATAAAATAAATCCTGTTTCTGATAGAACACAAGATTCTCTTATGTCTTTAGAATTAGTATCTAAAGAGTTTATTTTAAATGAAAAGATTAGGGTAAATCAAAGATTTGATGGTAAAGTTTCTGATCATATTAATAAACTACTGACAGATTCCAAATATCTTGGCACAGATAAAAATGTAGATATTGAACAGACCTCAAACTTGTATAACTTCTTTGGTAATAATAAAAAACCTTTCTATACATCCACTTGGTTATGTAATAAATCTGTATCAGAGGACAATCAGGTTCTTGGAAAGAGTGCTGGATACTTTTTCTATGAAACTTCTGAAGGTTTTTTCTTTAAATCAATAGATGGTTTATTGGATCAAGAACCAAAATTAAAATTAATTTATAATGAGACACCGGATATAAACAATGCCATTCCCGAGGGATATGATCAGAAAATCCTTAACTTTAAGAAGGATAATGATACCAATGTACAAAAGAAGTTGCAGATGGGTGCTTTTTCCAGTAGAACAGTTCTATTCGATCCCTTTACATGTTATTATGAAGTAAAGGCACCAAAGGCAATGGACAATGAGGATGAGTTGAAGATGGGCGGTAAAGATTTATATCTAGGCAAGACTTTTAGGAATAAGGAGTTTGACCGGGTGGGAGCTAATGAAGAGTTTTCAAGAACAACTTACTTTTTACTTGATAAAGGAACTGCCCCTTCGGGAACATCTGAACAACAACTTGAAAAGTCAGGGGAAGAAAACTTTGAATATGGTCAGATTGCAAATCAATCAGTTATGAGATATAATCAATTGTACTCTGCGAGAGCAAGTATTACGATTGCAGGTAATTTTTCTTTGCATGCTGGTGATGCAATTTTTATAGACTCACCGGGACTAAAAAAAGGAAAGACCTCTGATGTAGACCGCAAGGATGGTGGACTATATATTATAACTGATATTTGCCATCAGATTACGTCTGAAGGGGCATTCACTCAATGCAATCTAGCAAGAGACTCCTTCGGAAGAAAACCAAAGTAGTACAAATAAAGAACCATGTCAGATAGAAGCATTCAACAACACATCAATGACGATAAAGATATGTTAGAGACTGGAACTCTGTCTCCACAAATGCGTCGTCATGTAGCAGACGAACTGGATCATCTTGAGCACTATCAAGCGAATCATCCAGATGAAGATCATGACCCGACACCACTTGAAATGTACTGCGATGAAAATCCAGAAACCGACGAGTGTAGGATTTACGAGGATTGATGGAAACTTCTGGAGGACTATTTAACCCTGGATTTCTTGGCGCATCATTTCTATGGTGGGTCGGACAGATTGCTGACGACTCTACCTGGAGAGATAATATTAACCCCGGAAATTACGAGGATAAATTTAGTATTCCTGGTTGGGGTAGAAGATATAAAGTAAGGATTATTGGTCTTCATGACCAAGGTGAAACTGAGATAGAATCGGAACAACTGCCATGGGCAAATGTGATGTACCCCATCACAGCCGGTGGATTTCAGACAAGTAGTGGAGCAACTCCACAACTTCGCCAGGGTAACATGGTGTTTGGTTTTTTCCTTGATGGACAAGACCAGCAAGTTCCTGTTATTATGGGCGTATTGGGCAACAATTCTCAAACAGAGTTGTCTCAAATTATTGGTGATAACTCTGTTACTAATGCCCAGGCAGGAAGTATAGCAAAGAGTGGGTACGCCACTGGCAAAAAAAGTAAAGGCAATTGTAGAGAGATTACCCCAGATAAAGATAAGGTAATTAAACAACCTGCTAGAAAAGGCGGACCTGATAGATCTAGGACTGTTGGAAGACATCCATCGGGTAGTGCAAATTCCACACCCACTCTTGCAAACGATCCAAACGCAGATAAATCCTTAGATGCTACTCTCGCTAGAGAGGATGCGGCATTACAAGCAGCGGAAGATGCAGGATTATTATCTCAAGAAGCAGGTCCGGGTGCAAAACCAGCTCCTGGTGCAACCATTGAGAACGAATCAGTTCATCAAATTACTGCCGGTGATGTGAAGAGATCTGATAAGTGTGACGAAAAAATTGTTTTAATGAAAGCAGATCCAAATGAGTTTGTTCAGTCATCTTTAAAAGGTATTCAAACTGTAATTGAAAATCTTACGACTAAAATTGACAAGTATCTTCAGGCAATTCAGAGTTATGTTGATGCCGTTTCTATCTCTACTAATATTAATAATCTAAAGCAACTGATTCAAAGTGCCGCAGATGAGATGTCAAAATATATGAAAGTCATCATGGATAAGGTGATGGAATATGCTATGAAAATTTTAAACAAAGCAATGAACGCTGTAGTTGCTGCGCTTCCATCATCACTGAGATACCAATTCTCTGATATGAAAGAGACTCTCACAGAGTTGTGTTTGTGTTTGTATGGTAAAGTCTCAAGCGGACTTTCTGACCTTATAGCAGGTGCTCTTACTAATGCTTTAAATCCAGATAAACTTGAAAAAGATGCAAATGACAGAGCAAACAATGGCGTAGATAATGATGGCAACAATCTTAATGATCAAACCAATCCCAAAGTTCCAATTTGCTACTCAGAAGATATTGTTAGTGTTGTTCTCGCAGATAAAAGAAGCATTATTGATGATGCTAACAATAATTTGATTGACAACATGAATGCATATATGGAGGATATTTCTAAAATGTTAGCAGGGGTTTCTGGTACTTTATCTGATGTGAATAATTTGATTCCAGATATCGGAGGAAGTATAACATCTGCTCTTAATTTTACAAATATTAAATTAAATGTGTTTGGATGTGAGTTATCCCCCAACATTGCAACCTCTGATTTTTATACTTTCTGTTCTGGTGGAGACGGTCAAGCTCAAGGAGGATTACCAAGTGAACCTGCCGTTGCAAAAGGAGTTGATAGTGCAACCCCAGCACCTCCCACTGAAACTGTTCCATACGCTGAACCAACTAGAGACACTCCAACCGTGGTCAATGATGATCCTGTTGGTATTGATGCTTCGTTAGATAGATCTCGTAGAAATGATCCTGCTGAGCGTGCAGAGGACATAGCATCGCTCGAACTACTATAATAAATACCTAATATGAAGACAAAGTATAATCAATAATGTCATTCAACCTTTTTGGACCCACAGAGAAGAGAGATATAAAGGTTGGATATATTTCAACTGATAGAGGATACGTAAAAGGCATCTCACTTTACGAAGCTAATAAGTATGCATTTAAAAATCCCGGAACAACATTCATATTAGAAACGAGAGATAGTACAAGATATCTTAACATCAATGATGTTAATAATTTAACAGTAGAAGATATAATTCCAAAGAAAACCGCTGCGGATGGAACCTGTCCAGGAGTAGTAGGTTTAAATCCACAAGTCTCCCCTAATGATACAATAGGAACCGGAGGTCCTGGTAATACAATCGACCCTAGGTCAGTTCTCCCCCGTGGTCCTCTTGGTCCTATCTCTCCAGAGGAACCAGTTGGTAATGGTGCTACTAGTTCTCAACCAACTGGTAGTCAAAACACACAGACTAATGTTCCTGATGGATCTCCTCTTGTTGTAATATCAGGTTGTGGAGGTGTAGGTGCAAAGGCGATTCCGGTTATCGGAAATGATGGAGGTATCTTAGATATTGTTGTAACTTCTGGTGGTTTTGGATATAAATGTCCACCGCAAGTTACTGTCATTGATCCCAATAGAGTTGGCAGTGGTGTGGTTGCAACATCTACTATCGGTGTGACCACTTCACCATCATTGCTTACTTATACAGATGAAGATGATTTTGAAGTTTATAATTTTGATCCTGCAAACGGATCTCCAGATCTACCTGGGTATGGAAATAGAGTAAATCCTGATGGAGAGAATGTAGGCGAGTGGGACCCAACATTATTTGCAACTTTTGCTAAAGACCCTATTGCACTTGAGATTGCAAAGTATCAAAAATTTTTAAAGCAACTAAAAAATCCTTGGTGGACGACCAGAAAAGAAACACCCTTAAATGTGTCTTTTGGTGATAGAAGAAGTAAGGTAACACATAATGTTACTCATCCTGCTTGGGAAAAGGAGTTTATGAATAAGCATGCAATATCTCCTGTCCCTCCATCTAATGTTAAAGGAAGTGATTTTGCGGGTAGATGGTGTACCTTTGAGTGGGAAGAGAACTTCCCACATGCGGGAGAATATATTTTTAGAGGAATGGCAGATAATATTGGCAAGATGTATCTTGACAATGAAATTATTATGGAAGTAACTGACTTTAAAGGTTCATCTAAAGTCGTTAAGAAAACTGTTGAGGAAGGAGTACATCGTATTAAGGTTGATCTTCTTAATGTTCCAATTAGAGAAAAACCAAAAACTAAATTAAAAAGTGGCGGTTGTCCAACAGAAATTGATTTTAAAATAACCACAGATGCAAAGTTTGCAAATGGAATAAGAATTCCTGGTTTAGATATTGATTTTTCTAAAAAGTATGATGGTAAGCAGTTAAATGAATCTTTTAAACGCAAGGTTGAACTTGGAAAAGAGTATAATGTTATCTGTACTAGTAATAGAAAAAGTAAAAGTAGCAACAAAGATTACCCAATAACTTATGAGGATTTAAATCCATCAAATGAGTCTATTAGAGTTGTAAAAAATGGTAAAAAAATAGAACTCAAAGATGGAAAAGGTAATGATGCTAATGTTGAGTTTGAAATCTTAGCACCTTCTCCAGGGGTGACCGCTAAATTCTCTGATGATGGTAAAAACCTTATTGTCAAAGGAAAGGGAGATGTCCCTATTCAGATTAAATATGATGACAATCCAGGTTATGCTGGTGAGGCTGTTCGATCAATATCAATTGCCGGTAAAACCTGGAGTAAAGAAAGAACCGAATATGGTGAAGAAATTAAAACTATCAAGGTATCCGGTGATGGTAAAGGTGGTGGATCTAAACCTAATATCAGACTCAGAACTGCTGGAGAAAATGTGCTACAAATGGAAGAGCACACAGATAAAGACTGGCAAGATTTAGTTTGTACCGTTAGTTGTGGTAGGTTTATCAAAATTAATGGGAATAAGTGCAAACTTATTTTTGATGCACCACCTCCTCCTCAACCACCGAGTAATCAATCACAATCTAATACAACAGTCTTTAATACTACAGACTTTATCAAAAAGGCAGATAGAAAACTCTGGAGAACTAATCTTTATAATACTAATAGTTTCTTGAATGAATATGGAATTTGTCCTTTTAATACTATCACTAAAAAAAATGAAGACTATGATGGCACTCATGTAATTCGTTGGGAACATGTAACTTTCCCTGCTGATGGAAATTATAATATTGAGGTAGAAGTGGATGATAGTGTAAAACTTTTTATTGGTAATCGCTCTGGTGATGGTGCCATGAAAATTGGTAATGGATTAAAAAGTGTTGAAGATGGTGGTGATGAAGTAATTATTGATAAAAAGGGATTTGTTGGCGACAGTAATAAAAGCACAGGAAAGAGCACTTATAATAGATTCTTTAGAAAGGGTCAATATAGGATTAGAGCAGAACTTTATCAAAAACCTGGCGGTGTTTTTGGGTTTAGTGGTAGTAAGACTTATGGAAAGAATAATGGATCGGATCTTACTGCAAGATTTGAAGGTTCTGGTGATAACATTTTCCTTGTGATGAAAGGCACTGGTAGTGCCACAGTCAATTTCTCTCTTGATATGAGTGACACTTTATCATCGGGTTACTCTCTAGGATCTATTAAAATTGGAGATGTACAACTGAAGAGGAGTAAAGGAGATGGAAATGCCAGATATAAAAGTAGAGAAATTATTACTGGATCAGGAACATTCTTGGGTGGCGAGCGTTACAAAGTTGTAAGAAGTGGTGCCAACGCTAATGCTCCTGATCCAACAGTTAATCGGGACACGATACAATACTTCGATGGTGGCAGTGATTCTAGAGATGGAACTCTTAAAATTGTCAAATTAAAAGATAGGCAAGGAGCACCTAATAAAGGACTCAACCCAATGGCACTTGCCATCAGAATCACATCAGATGTAGAGGAGGTGATGAGAATTTCTCCTAAAACTTGGAATGAAAACCCAATGGGAGCAGCATTCACTATTGAGGCACCCCTCCCACCAATTCCAGTCTCTCCAAGAACATTTAGCGAGGGAAGATGTCCAGAAAATCCCACATGGACTACTAGATTTCCTG
>Ga0098042_1000618_pt1 | contig 13837 bp, 16 predicted proteins | sample 9_EtaG_FD_75066 | JGI IMG/M metagenome (GOLD analysis project Ga0098042, IMG submission 75066) | Marine viral communities from the Subarctic Pacific Ocean - 9_ETSP_OMZ_AT15188 metaG | ecosystem: Environmental > Aquatic > Marine > Oceanic | place: Pacific Ocean | collected 2015-01-10
AAGTTTAAGTGATTGAGATAAACAAAAAGTATTCACCTATTACTAATGCAGATTCTAGGTATTTCATAGTAACTGGAGGTCGAGGTTCTGGTAAATCATTCTCAATAAACCTCCTCTTGGTTCTTCTAACATACGAAGCTGGACATACTATTCTATTTACTAGATACACTTTGGCATCTGCTTACATATCTATCATCCCAGAATTTATAGACAAACTAGAAACCCTAGACATACAAAACGATTTCTACATCACAAAAGACGAGATACGAAATAAGCGTTCAGGAAGCAAGATATTGTTTAAAGGTATCAAGACATCATCAGGAGACCAGACAGCTAATCTAAAGTCATTACAAGGTGTTACAACGTGGGTTATGGATGAGGCTGAGGAACTAACAGACGAGGCTATATTTGACAAGATAGATTTATCAGTAAGAGACCTTACGCAAACAAACAGAGTTATTATGATCTTGAATCCTGTTACTAAAGAGCATTGGATATATACCAGGTTCTTTGAAGAAAGGGGAATAATGGAAGGAAGCAATGTTACAAAAGACAACACTACATATATCCACACTAGCTACCTAGACAACATAGACAACTTATCAGAAAGCTATATAAGCCAAATAGACAACATTAAAAAGAGGAGGCCTGAAAAGTATAAGCATCAAATACTTGGACAATGGTTAGCAAAAGCTGAAGGTGTAATCTTTACTAATTGGAAGATAGGCAGGTTTAAAGAAATAGGAGTTTCTGTATTTGGTCAAGACTTTGGATTTGCAAGTGATCCCTCAACCTTGATACAGACAAACATAGATACTAACAACAAAGTGATATACCTAAAAGAGTGTTTCTTTCTTCCAAGATTAACAACATCAGAAATAGCATTACTGAATCTCAAACACGCAAAGAGTAGTTTAATTGTAGGTGATAGTGCTGAACCTAGACTACTATCTGAAGTCAAATCAAAAGGATGTAACATAACACCATCAATCAAAGGGCAAGGTAGCGTAACCTATGGCATATCACTATTACAAGACTATGACTTGGTGATAGATGCAGACAGTACAAACCTCATCAAAGAACTTAACAACTATTGTTGGTTAGAACGCAAGTCTAATACTCCAATAGACAAATGGAATCATTGCATAGATGCTATACGATATGCTGTAAGTTATCAACTCCAGAACCCTAATAGAGGTACATATTACATAAGTTAGTTATTAAACTTTTTGTAAATTAAGTAAAGAATCGTATATTGCAGTATGGATGCAGAACAGAATCTACATAATCTAGAATACCTAAACAACTCTATACTTGTTTCAGAGATTCTTCAGAAATGGAAAAAACAAAAGCCAGATCACAAAGAATTAAATGAAGTTGTAGATGCTTATATACAAGTAGTGTTTTATATAACTAGAATAACACAAGACAATACAGTAAAAGACAGCTTGATTTCCAAATATAGATATGAAAGAAATAAAGCACTTTTAGAATTAGAAGAATTAAAAAAGAAATATAACAACTTAAAAGACCTATAATATGTCAGACTGGTTTGACCATTTAAATCCAATCGATGCACCACAATACCAATGTAATCATTGTGAAAAGCCTTTATATCAGGATAAGCAATATTGTTCTAACAATTGCTTTGAAGCTGATATGATGTGAGTAGTTTTGTTTTGTTTAGTTTGAATTAAAGGTCGGTAGAAATACTGGCCTTTTTTTTATTATTTTTACTTAAAATAAAATCCACTTTTAAATACGTTATATATATATGAAACTAAGTATCGACATTCCCACATCTCTAAAAGATGTTACATTAAAACAATATAAGCACTTTCTTAAAATGCAAAATGCAAATGATGATGAAAGGTTTATACAAGCAAAGATGATTGAGATATTCTGCAATGTAAGATTAGACCAGGTAATGAAGTTAAAGTTTAATGACACGCAAGAGATAGTTAAGATACTGTCTGGATTGTTTGAAGAAAAACCTGCTTTAGTACATAAGTTTAAAATCAATAAAAAGGAATACGGATTTCATCCTGAATTAGATGATCTTAGTTTAGGTGAGTACATTGACCTAGATACATACATAGGTGATTGGGATAATATAGAAAAAGCAATGAATGTTTTGTATAGGCCTATTGCTCATAAGCTAAAAGACAAGTACAGTATAGAAGAATATAAAGCTGAAGATAATCCTGATATATTAGATATGCCTATGGATGCAGTCTTGAGTTCTATTTTTTTTTTGTGGAATTTAGGGATAGACTTGTCGAGAACTATGACGAATTATTTGGACAGTCAACAAACAGAAGCCTTGACGGAGTATCTGTCTTTGCAAGAAAATGGGGGTGGTATCAATCACTTTATTCACTCGCTGGAGGGGATATTACAAGACTTGAAAGTATCTCTGAATTAAATGTACACAAGTGTTTTATGATGTTAGCTTTTGTAAAAGAAAAAAACGAATTAGAATCGAAACAAATTAAAAAGAAATTTAAATGAGTAATCAAGGAGTAAGAGGTTTTTATCAATTAACAGAAACTATAAAAGAGCAGTTGTTACAAGACCAAAACATCAATACAGTAACAACAGGTAATTTATCAGATGTTAATTTAAACAAACAAGACATATTTCCTATGGGTCATATTATAGTAAACTCTGTAGTTGATGAGGAACAAGTGTTGAGATTTAACATAAGCGTATTAGCTATGGACATAGTTGACTTCTCAAAGAGTTTAACAATAGACAGATTTAAGGGTAACAACAATGAGCAAGACATTCTTAACACACAATTAGCAGTAGTAAACAGACTAATACAGAGACTTAGAAAAGGCCAACTCTATACTGAAATGTATCAGCTTGATGGAAACCCTACTTGTCTGCCTTTCTTTGATAGGTTTGAAAACAACCTAGCAGGATGGACAGTAACTATGGATGTGCTAATTTATAACGACATATATATCTGCTAATGAAATTTGAAAACTTAGAAGAACAAATAAAAAAGTACGCAAAGTATGTAGTACAACAATCAAAGTCAAATCTGACTAAAGATAAAAAAGGTGGTGGTGATTTATACAACTCTATTTCTTATGATCTTGATGTTGAAACAAACGCTTTTCTACTAGATTTCCTTATGGAAGATTATGGTGCATTTGTAGATAAAGGTGTAAAGGGTAAAACCTCAACATATCCAGAAACAAGTTCTGCACTATCTAAGTTTCAATACGGAAGTGGTACTGGCCCAAAAGGTGGTTTGACTAAAGCACTTTACAACCCAGAAACAGAAAGTGGCTGGATAAAGAAAAAGAAATTTCAATGGAAGGACAAAAAAACTGGTAGGTTTTTAAGCTATAAAAGTATGAGTTATTTAATTGCAAGAAGCATTTATAACAAAGGTTTAAAAGCTAATATGTTTTTTTCAAAACCTTTTGAAGTAGGATTACAAAGGTATGGAGATGATTTTTTAGAAGGCTTCATTTTAGATATAGAAAGACAAACAATATTCGGAGAAAAATAAACAACTATGGCAAATATAGCATTAAGAAGTCCTCAATATAAATTTATAGATATACCTTCTTCAGGGGTTTTGTCTGCAAAGTGTACTATAACAATAGGGGGTACACTAAGATATACATTAACTAAAAACGTAAGTCCATCTACTGGGTGTAACTTTGATATATCAGAACTTGCACGAGATTATCTTGATATTACTTATGCCTCAAATTATGCAATAGATCATATTGATATTGTTACAGTCGTTACTACACACCCACAAGTTAATGGGGGTGGAACAGCAGTTGCAACTAATACTTATACTGATAAAGGTTATGAAGCCTATGGGTATTATTCTGAAGGTTCAAACCCTACAGTTCCTTTTGCAAGTGGCGCACAATTTTTAATAGCACCTCAAGATGGCCATAGTTCGTTAAGGTGGCAAATATATGTGCCTTTTGGTGTTGCAGGTTATGTAGGTTATACTACTTCAAGTGGTGTTTTTTCTATGAGTTCATATAGCACAACAGATACTACAGCATCAGGTCAAGGTAATATATGCACTATTAACAGAATCGATTGCACGAAATACGGAGATGGAAGAAAGATTACATTTATAAATAGATATGGTGTTCAACAAGATTTATGGTTTTTCTTAAAGAGAGTTAAATCATTAACTAGAACAAATGAAAAATTTCAATCTAACACATTGGAAATACCAGAGGATGAATATGCAGACTATACAAAATCAAATGCACCTGTAAAAGTGTTTAACACCCAAGGTAAACAAACTCATACATTGAGTTCAGGTTACTATCCTGAAACAGCTAATGATTTCTTTAAAGAACTATTATTAAGTGAGTATGTATGGATGACAAGGCCAAAAGAACAAGATGATAAAAGTGAAGAAACCATACCTGTTATAGTTAAAACATCTAATATGACATTTAAGACATCTTTAAATGATAGATTAATTGAATATACTATTGACTTTGAAGAAGCATTTGACGTAATACAGAATATTAGATAAATGCAAAAACTACAATTATATATTGATACTACTCCTACTGCATCAAGTCCAACCTATCAAAGGATAGATTTATTTAAAGATGAAACTGTATCTTTTACTCAAACAATACAAAACGTAAAAGACATAAGTAAGATATTTACAGAATTTAGTAAGACCTTTTCTTTACCAGCTTCAAAAGTAAACAACAAGGTTTTTATACATTATTACAACTTCGATATACGAGGTGGTTTTGATGCAAGGAATAAAGTAAGAAGTAAAATAGAATTAAATACTATTCCATTTAAAGAAGGCTTTATAAAACTTGAAGGAGTTGATCTTAAAAACAGCGTTCCACATACGTATAAAATTACATTCTTTGGTAATACAGTAAATTTAAAAGACGTATTAGGTGATGACCAATTATCTAGATTATCACAACTTTCTGCTGATGATACGACTTATGAATATAGTACAATCAAAACTAAGTTAACAACAAATCCAACTTCTAATATATGCGCACCTTTAATCACACACACAGATAGATTAACTTACAATTCTCAAACACCAGCAGCAAACAATGTATATTGGCAGGGTACAGGTAGTGCAAATGGAGTTTACTGGAATCAATTAAAGTTTGCTATAAGGTTACAAAGGATTATAGATGCTATAGAAACAGAAACTAGATACCAAAATGATGATGGTACACAAAAGATTACGTTTTCTAATGACTTTTTTAATAACACTTCTAATACTAAATTCTACAATCTATGGATGTGGTTGCATAGAAAAAAAGGAACAGTAGAACCAGCAAGACAAGCTACATTAAATATGGTTTCACTTTCTGACCTTACTAAAACATCAGGTAATACAGGTTACACAAACGAAATCAATGGTATCTTAACATTAATGCCAGATGGTCAACAAACACCAGACGGAACAACACAATATCTCGAAACTAAATTAGAAATAGAACCTACTGATAATACAATAGAATACACAATACAGGTTTTTAAAAACAGCCAAATATATGAGCAAAGACAAAGCATAACAGGGCCACAAACCTTTTTTAATACAAGTTCTACTATGTTGAGTGCAGGTAGTTATTCAATATCAATAGGCTCAATCAATCCTATTTCTTTTGCATCAACTAAAATTAAATGGACTATTTCTGTAGGTGTACTTGGTCAAGGTGGTGGTGGTGGTACTGATATTTGGAGTAATCAAAACACATTCACAACTGGTGCAACTGTAGATTTTAACATAACAGAGCAAATACCAGAAATGACAGTAATAGATTTCTTAACTTCTATTTTTAAAATGTTTAATCTTACAGCTTATGTAGATAGTTCAGGGGTAATAGTAGTTAGAACATTAGACAGTTATTACGCAGCAGGTTCTGCTACTCCTATAAACATTGACCAATATTTAGATGTAACCAAATCAACAGTAGATGTTGCACTTCCATTTAAAGAGATTGCTTTTAGTTATACAGGTGTTGGCACGTTTTTAGCTAAACAATACAACCAGCTAAACAACATTCCTTGGGGTGCTACTAAATTTACTTTAGATAATGCTACTTTTGATGCACCAAATAATGTATATAAAGTAGATATACCTTTTGAACACGTAATGTATGAAAGACTTATAGATGCAGGAGTTACAACTTCAATTACAAATACAACAGTACAATATGGTTTTTTTGTAGATGACAACCAAGAACCTTATTATGGATTGCCACTAGTTTTCTATGCTATATATAAACAAAATGGTGATGACATTTCATTAAAAGATACTTCAGGACAAAATGAAAAAATAGATGATTATATTATTCCATCTAACAGTTTAGAGATAGGAACATCTAATACAACTAATATCAATTTTGCACCAGAGATTAATGAATATGATGGTGTGGAATATGCAGGTACGTTATTTCAAGATCAATATTCTACTTATATAAGCAAAGTGTTTAACAGACAAAGAAGATTAACAAAAGTAAGTGCAATGCTACCATTAAAGATATTTTACAACTTACAATTAAACGACAAATTGCAGTTCCAACAAAACACTTATAAAATCAACTCAATAACAACTGATTTGACAACAGGTAAAAGTAGTATAGAATTATTAAATGTAGTAGAATGATAAAAAACATAATAGACCTTTTACAATTAGCGCAAGGTGAAACTGAAAACATAAGGATTGCACAAGGCAAATATGCCTTACCTAAAAACTTTAAATCAGCATTCAAACAAATTAAAAACAACATCAAATGGCAACAGTAACAAAAGAATATGACTTGATTGTAAACACAGGTCAAGCAGAAAAGAATGTAGATAACTTAAATAAAGACCTAGAAAAAACAGAATCAGACTTAGGTGGAGTGCAGGATGCTGCTGACAAAGCAACAGGTGGGATGATTTCTGGTTTTAAAGGTGCTGTTAGTGGGTTAAAAGGTGTTACAAAAGGTTTCAAAACAGTAGGTGGTGCTATCAAAGCATCAGGATTAGGGTTACTTGTTATAACAATAACTGCATTGACTGCTGCTTTTTCAAGATCAGAAGAAGGTCAGAACAAGTTTGCTAAAGTAATGGGTGTACTAGGTGCTGTCTTTGACGTATTTGCAGATAGAGTAGCTAACTTAGGTGAACTTATAATAGACATATTTACAAAACCAGGTAAAGTTCTAGAGGATTTCTCTAATATGATACAAAACTTTGTAATGGATAAGGTTCAGAAAGTTACTGAAGGTCTAGGTTTTCTAGGAGGTGCTATAGCTAAACTCTTTTCTGGTGATTTTAGTGGTGCATTAAGTGATGCTGGTAAAGGACTAGATTCACTAAACAAAGGATTGAACCCTGTTAAAATGGCAACCGATGCTGTTGTTGAATCGACAAAGAATTTAGTTAATGAATTGAAAGAAGAAGGTCGTATTGCAGGTGAAATTGCAGATATGAGGGCAAAAGCTGACAAAGTAGAAAGACAACTACAGGTAGATAGAGCAGAAGCAGACAGAGAAAGAGCAAAATTACTAGAACAAGCAGTCAACAAAGAGAAATTTACAGTTGAAGAACGTATAAAGTTCCTAGAAGAAGCAGGTGCATTAGAAGATGAGATAACCCAGAAAGAAATACAAGCAGCACAACTTAGACTTGATGCTAAAATTAAAGAAAATGCACTAGGTAAATCTACAAAAGAAGATTTGGATGAGGAAGCAGCATTAAGGGCGCAACTAATTCAGCTAGAAACAGCAAAACTTACTAAACAAAAAGAGGTAACATCACAAACTATTGCATTAAAAGCAGAAGAAGCAGCAGCGCAGAAGGCATTAGACGATGAAGCTAAAGCAAAAAAGGCAGAAGATGAAGCAGCAGAACTAGAAGCAGAAAAACAATTAGCTGATCTTAAAAAACAGATAAGAGATGCAGAAGCAGTAACGGAAGATGAACGCAGGGCGTTAGAAATTCAAAAAACTATTGAGCATTATGACGAGTTAATCAGACTTGCGAAGGAGCAAGGACTTGCAACTGAAGGATTAGAGAAAGCAAAAACTAATGCACTAAACAAATTCAACGAAAAAAATGCAGAAAATGAAATAAAGTGGGCAGATATGACAAGCAAAGAAAAGCTAGGTATTGCCACTCAAACTTTAGGAAATATGGCTTCTGTATTAGGTGAGGAAACAGCAGCAGGTAAGGCTGCATCCATTGCAGCAGCTACCATAAGTACCTTCCAATCTGCACAAGATTCTTACAAATCTATGGCAGGTATTCCGATAATCGGCCCAGCTTTAGGTGCAGTGGCAGCAGCAGCAGCAGTAGTATCTGGTATGGCGCAAGTAAAAGCAATTACATCTACTAAGCTGCCAACTTTAGCAGGTAAGACACCTCCAGCAGCAGGTGGTTCACCTCCTCCTGCTCCAGCAGCACCAACTCCTCCTTCATTTAATATAGTAGGAGCAAGTGCAACAAATCAATTAGCTGATGTAATAGGAGAACAAACACAACAACCAGTACAAGCGTTTGTTGTTGCAAGTGATGTTACAACAGCACAAGGCCTAGAAAGAAATACTATTGAAGGAGCAACAATAGGATAAATACAAAATCGAATAATAAATACGTTATATAGTTATGAAAATAGTTGAGCTAATTTTAGACGAAGAACAAGAAGATAGTGGTATAGATGCTATATCAATTGTTGAAAGTCCTGCAATTGAATCCGATTTCATTGCATTAAAAAAAGAAAAGGAAATAAAACTTGCAGAAGTAAACGCAGAAAAAAGAATCTTATTAGGTGCTTTGTTGATTCCTAATAAAACGATCTTTAGAACTTCACCAGATGGTGATTATTACATCTTTTTCTCAAAAGACACAGTAGCAAAAGCATCACAATTATATCTTGCAAAAGGTAAACAAAACAATTCAACACTAGAACATCAACACGAATTAAACGGATTGACATTGGTTGAAAGTTGGCTAGTTGAAGATGAAGTTCACGATAAATCCAGGAAGTATGGATTAGATGTTCCTGTTGGTACTTGGATGGGAGCAGTTAAAGTTAATAACCAAGAAGTGTGGGATGAATATGTTAAAACAAATAAAGTTAAGGGTTTTTCTATTGAGGGGTACTTTGCAGACAAAATGGAACGACCTAAAGAAAGCGTTGAAGAAAAGATGTCAGCGTTGGATGTAATAAGTAAAATAAAAGAAATACTAACATCTAATGCCTAGAAATCGTACAAACTCAACTTACATACCGAGTAGAACATCTCCAAAAGGAAGTTCGAGAGCCTGTTTATGTAAAGACACAAATACTTATTCAATCGAGTGTTGTGATGGAGATATATGGGCGCAAGGGATTGGCGTAATAACAAGAACAACATAAAAACGCAAAATTTAAATTAATAATCGTTATATAAATAATATGAAACCAAGTGAAATGTTAAATCAAATTAAAACGCTTTTAAACATCGAGGTCATCCTTGAAGAACAAAAGCTAGAAAACGGAACTTTAGTAGAAGCTGAATCATTTGAGAAAGGAAAAGAGATTTTCATAAAGACAGATGATGAGAAAGTAGCAATGCCTGTTGGTGAGTATTTACTCCAAGACGGAAGATTGGTAGTAGTAGCAGAAGAAGGAATTATCGGTGATGTAAGAGAAGTGTCAGACGAAGTTCCTCAAAAAGAAGCTGAAGATGGAGAAGAAATTACTGAAGACTTAGAAGAAGAAAAAGAAGAAGAAAAAATGTCTTATGTTTCTAGACAGGAATTAGAAGAAGCTGTTGAAGAAGTAAAAGAGATGATTGAAGAAGTTAAAGCTAAGTTAGAAGAAAAGAAAGAAGAAATGAACCAAGATGGTAAAGGTCTTAAATCTAGAACAGTAAAAGAAGAATTTTCTGAAGCAGCAGCAAAACCTATAAAGCATAACCCAGAAGGGAAGGAAGTTAAGAAAAGAGTTTTTGCTCAAAGCAAAACTAGAACAACTTTAGATAGAGTATTAAATAAATTAAATAAATAATATAAAAAATGAGTACATACAGTTATACTTCAAATGATGATGTAAAAGTTCAAGTTTCACAAAAAACATTGACTGCATCAGTTTCTGTACCTGCTGGAGATGCTGGTATAGATCACAATATTGCAACAGACGCATTAGTTATCAGTTTACCGAAAATCGGTTCTGGAAATTTAGGAATGACTTTCTTATTTAGAAATACTGGCGCAGACGGAAATAACATTATCACGTTATCACCTGATTCAGCAGATTCTTTTAATGGAAGTATTGCAAACGCAGCAGCAGATTCAGTAGCTGGTGGTGTTGCAGGTAAGGATTGGATTAACACAAAAGCAACAGCAAATAACGGAGATTACGTTATAATTAGAGCAGTAGCATTAACAAAATGGTACATCGTAGGTGGTGTTGGAGTTTGGGCATCCGAAGCATAATATTAATTAAATAAATAAAAAATAAAATGAGTAATTTAAGAAATGTAAATTTAGGCACAACTACAAACATCACTACTACGTATGCAGGTGAGTTTGCAGGTGAATATATTGCAGCAGCTTTATTGAGTGCTTCGACTATTGATGACGGAGGTTTATCAGTAAAACCAAATATTGCATACAAAGAAGTAATCAAAAAATTATCTACAGGTAGTTTAGTAAGTCCAGCATCTTGTGATTTTGACCCTAATTCTTCTGTAACTCTTACAGAGAGAATTTTAGAGCCAGTTGAATTACAAGTAAATTTACAACTATGTAAGAAGGATTTTGTTAATGATTGGGAAAGCGCACAGATGGGATTTGGAATGGGTCAAACTTTACCTCCTAAGTTCGCTGACTTTATGATTGCTCACGTAGCAGCAGAAGTTGCACAAAACACAGAATTTTGTCTATGGAGAGGTGATACTACAGCAGCATCTAACAATTCTTTTGATGGATTTGAAAAACTTATTGCAGCAAGTGCAGCAGCAGGAGATATTCCAGCAGGTCAGCAAGTAGCAGCAGTAGGTGGTGGATTAAGCGCAACTAACATTATTGCAGAATTATCAAAAGTAGTTGATGCTATTCCAGGTGCATTATACGGAAAAGAAGATTTATTTATCTACATTCCTAGTAGTGCAGCTAAATTCTATGTTCAAGCTCTTGGTGGGTTTGCAGCAGCAGGATTAGGAGCAAATGGTGTTAACAATCAAGGAACACAATGGTGGAACAATGGTTCACTTAGTGTAAATGGTGTTAAGATTTTTGTTTGTCCAGGAATGTCTGATGACAAAATGTATGCAGCACAAAGAAGTAACCTATATTTCGGTACTGGCTTACTTAACAATATGAATGAAGTAAAAGTTCTTGATATGCAAGACTTAGACGGATCACAAAACGTGAGAATGATTATGAGATTCACAAGTGGTGTTCAGTTCGGAATTGCTTCTGACCTTGTTGAGTACGCATAATAAATTAATTAACCAATAAATAAAGGTAGGTAGGATTATCTACTTACCTTTTTTTTTAAAATAAAATATAAATCAGATGGCGTGTACACTTAACACAGGAAGAAAAGTACCTTGTAAATCGGCTTTTGGAGGAATCAAAAGTGTTTATTTTGCTGACTTTGGAACTATTGCTAGTGTTGCAGTAGATTCTTCAACAAAGGTAGCAACTATCACTAATGGCTCACCAGCACCAGTTTGGTACGAATTTGATGTAAAAGGTAACTCATCTTTAGAAACTACAGTAACAAGTTCTAGAGAAAATGGTACTACTTTTTATACTCAAACATTAAATTTAACATTAACTTATTTAGATGCTAAAACACAAGCAGAATTACAAGTTCTTGCAGTAGCTAGACCATATATTGTAGTACAAGATTACTACGGAAACAATTTCCTTTGTGGATTTGAAAACGGAATGGAAGTTACTGGTGGTACAGTAGTTACAGGAGCAGCAGCAGGAGATTTAAGTGGTTTCACATTGACTTTTGAGGGAATGGAAGAAACAGCACCTTATTTCTTAGGCGCAGCAGTTACACCTTCAGCTACTCAAATAGACCCTACAGCTTAATCTAAATAAGCTATATTAAAATCAAGCACTCTTTCTGGGTGCTTTTTTTTTGCTCTTTTGTTTTTACAAATTGTATGCTTTATTACGTTATATAAGTAATGATTATATTAACTACATCGACAGCAGCACAAACAATATCTGTTATACCTAGAAGTTATACAGATGCTTTTACAATGGATGTCAGAGATGACAGTACAAATGTTACTGTAGCTTATGGTGTAACAACAGCAACAACGTCTGGAAATTATCTTACATTTAGTAATACTTTTAATCCAGTTTTAGTAGAAAACCATTTTTATGATATACATTTGTATGCAGACTTTAATTATTGGAATACTAATTACAGCTTTTGGAACTTATATGATGAGGTCTGGCAAACAGATGCAAACCAAAAAGAAGACATCTATAGAGATAGAATCTTCTGTACAGACCAAGACATAGACCAATTGAATGATAACGACCATTACCAAATAAATCAAGGTCAATATACAGAATATGATGGTTATAATAATGATTACTTAGTAATATGAAAAAAAGAAACAGAAATAAATTAGGACAGTTTACAAAAGCAAACAAAGTATCAGAATTTGGCTTTGTAAATTTAAGTACCTATACAAGTCCAGAGATCAAAGAAGTAAAAGGTAAAGATTGGATAGAATACGGAGCAGACAACAACTATTTCCAATTCCTTTTGGATAGATTTAATGGCTCACCTACTAATCACGCTGCAATTAATGGTATTACTCAACAAATCTATGGTAAAGGTCTAAACGCTACTGATGCTTCTAGAAAACCTAATGAATATGCACAAATGGTATCTTTATTCAAAAAGAATATGGTACGCAAACTATGTAATGATTTTTATTTAATGGGTCAATGCGCTATACAAGTAATATATACAAAAGACAGAAAAAAAATAGCAATGCTAGAACATTTGCCAATAGAAACTCTAAGGGCAGCAAAAGCAAACGAAGATGGAGATATTCCAGCATATTACTATTTTAATGACTGGTCAAAGCTAAAAACAGGTGATGAGCCATTGAGAATACCAGCTTATGGTATGTCTAAAGAAAATATAGAGATATATTACGTAAAACCATACAAATGTGGGTTTTATTACTATTCTCCAGTATCATATCAAGGAGGTTTACAATATTGTGAATTAGAGGAGGAGATAAGTAACTATCACCTAAACAACATTATGAATGGATTAAGTCCTTCTATGTTAATTAACTTTAATAATGGAACTCCTAATCAACAAGAAAGAGAATTAATTGAAGCTAAGATTGCACGTAAATTTTCGGGATCGAGCAATGCTGGGAAATTTATTCTAGCTTTTAATGACAATAAAGAAGCACAAGCAGAAATTACTCCAGTACAATTATCTGATGCACACCAGCAATATCAATTCTTGTCAGAAGAATCTACAAAGAAGATTATGTTATCACATAGAATTGTAAGTCCTATGCTTTTAGGTATAAAAGATCAATCAGGACTAGGTAACAATGCAGATGAAATTAAAACTGCATCTTTGCTTATGGATAACACAGTTATAAGGCCTTTTCAGGAGATTTTAATTGATTCCTTTGACCAACTATTAGCTTTTAATGATATAGCCTTAAACCTATACTTTATTACGTTACAGCCATTAGAATTTACTGAAGTTGACCCTACAATACAAGATAAAGAAGATATTGAAGAAGAAACAGGTGTACAAATGGCTTTAAAAAAGATAGATGGTCAAGATGTTTTTGAAACTAAAGAAGAAGCA
>Ga0098042_1000625_pt1 | contig 13751 bp, 14 predicted proteins | sample 9_EtaG_FD_75066 | JGI IMG/M metagenome (GOLD analysis project Ga0098042, IMG submission 75066) | Marine viral communities from the Subarctic Pacific Ocean - 9_ETSP_OMZ_AT15188 metaG | ecosystem: Environmental > Aquatic > Marine > Oceanic | place: Pacific Ocean | collected 2015-01-10
ACTATTAACTCCTAATGCTCAACCTGTTATGATGGGCTGGGAAGATCCTATAATGAAAGAAGCTGCAGAAGTAATATGTCATAATAAAGGAAAAATACTTAATGTAGGATTTGGTTTAGGACTTATAGACAATTATATACAATCTCATCAAGTACAAGAACATTGGATTATAGAAGCTCATCCAGATGTACAAAATAAAATGAAAAAAGATGGATGGAATAAAAAATCTAATGTTACATGTTTATTTGATAAATGGCAAAATGTATTAGATAAATTACCTAAATTTGATGGAATCTACTTTGATACTTGGAAAGAATCGTTAGATACATTTCATGAAATAGTACCTAATATATTGAAACTTGGAGGTAAATACACATATTGGTCACCTGCAGATCTAGAAGTACATTCTGTATTTAAATCAAATGATTATAAAGTCGAAGAAGGTACTATAAAATTAAATCATATAGCATCGAATCAAAAATATTATGATACTTCTAAAGATTTATTTAATTATAAAATAATAACTAGAAAGTAAAATTAACTAATGAATTATTTAAAAAGGATATTTATATAAAATGAATAATGTAACAGTATTATTTCCAGGAGGCTTTAAGCCAATAACAGGAGCTCATATGGCTCTTGCACAACGTTACGCACAAAATCCTAGCGTCGACAAAGTTATTATGTTAATAGGTCCAAAAGAACGTCAAGGTATAACACAACAAAATAGTATTAAAATGTTTAATTTATTAAATAGAAATAATAACATTGAAATACAAACTACAAAATTTAATTCGCCAATTATGGCTGCATACGAATATTTATTTGCATTGCCACAAGATAATCAAGGACAATATGCATTAGCAGCTTCTGAAAAAGATGAAGATTATGTTCGTGTTAAATCTTTTTTACCAAATGTAGATAAATATAAAACAATAGGAGATCGTAACGGAAGAAAAATACCAAACGGGGTTGATGCAGTTGAATTAACAGTTTCTGTAGATCCTTTAAAATATAAAGATGGTGAAGATAAAGGCAAATCAATATCTGCATCTGCAGTAAGAGCAGCATTAAATGCAGATTCATATAGTAAATTCAAAGCAAGTTATCCAGGATATGATGAATCTATTATAAAAAATATTTGGCAAATGCTTGGCGGAGCTCCTACATATGGAGATGTAATGGGAGTAAAAGAACAGATGGGTGTTGGTTACATGACTCCAAAAGGCACAAAGGCACATTCTAAAAAAATTAAAAAATTAAGAAAATTTTTAAATAAATCAGATGATAAAGGATTTGAATATAATTTTAATCAATTTCCAAAAACTGTATTTGGAACTCCATATTTAAATGAAGGAGGACTAGCAGGACATATGGCTCATCCATTTGATAAAAATAAATCACAATCATTAACATTTGCAGATATGAAAGAAATGATTGTAAGAGGATTACAAGGAAAATTAGATATAGAAGATTCTGTAACTGAAAAAACTGACGGACAGAATATTTTTATGACAGTAAAAGATGGACAAGTTAAATTTGCTAGAAATAAAACAGAAAGAACAAATCCATTATCGGTAAAAGAATTACAAGCAAAGTTTGCAGGAAGAGGTCCAATATCAGATGCATTTGGAGAAGCAGGAAATGATCTAGCAGCTGCATTTTCAAAAGTAGGATCAGAAAAATTAACTAGTATTTTTCAAAACGGAAAAATATTTGCGAATATGGAAATTATATATCCAGCTACAAAAAATGTTATACCATATGAAGTAGCAGTTTTACAATTTCATAATTTAGTTGAATATGATGAAAATGGCAATGTTGTACAAACAGATATGACTGGCGGTAACGTAGTTCAGCGAGCAATTCAAGATGCAAATGCACATATGCAAAAAACATTTAATCTAATACCACCGCAAAAAATTAAAATAGGAGCAGTTGAAAACTTTCAAGATTATCAAGATGCTTTATTTAATGAGTTAAATCAATTGCGTGATAAATATAAATTAAACGACAATGATTTTATTTCTGAATATCATAGAGCTTGGTGGAAAGATGTAATACGACAAAAAGCAGAAAATTTAAATTATGATATTCCAGAAGAAGTTTTAGATCAATTAGTAAATAGATGGTCATTTAATGATAAATCAAATACTATAGTAAAAATAAAAAAACAAATTAACAATTCAGAATTTTTAGATTGGGTATCTACATTTGATAAAAAAGATTTTAAACAATATCAAAAAGATAATATACAACCATTTGAATCTATATTTTTAAAGTTAGGAGCAGAAATTATGAAAAATGCATCTAACTTTTTAGCTGCTAATCCAGCAAAATCAGTACAAGCTATTAGAAAAGATATTGCTCAAGTGATTCGTGACTTAAGATCAACTGGTGATATATCAAAAATGGGATTGTTAAAAACACAATTAGAACGAATTAAACGATTAGGAGGATTCGAAAAAATAGTACCAGTTGAAGGTATTGTATTTACTTATGGAGGTAATACATATAAGTTAACTGGTGCATTTGCTCCTATCAATCAAATATTAGGAACATTAAAGTATTCTAGATAATATTTATATAAAATAATATAACAGGACGTTAACATGAGTAAACATAAACAACCAAAAAATGAAAAACATAAACCTAGAAAAGATCTAAAAGATTATACAGGTGAAGGAACAAATGATTGTCAATGGGAGGCGTCAGGAGAAATTTTGCCAGGTGATAGAAAAGATGATAAATTTCCAAATCCAGATGATAAAATATATCCATTTGTAGCAAATCATGATAAAGATCAAGAAAAAATAACAATGGTTCCAGAACTTAAAGATGCTGATAGAGTATATCCTATTAAAGATATGCAAGATGGAAATCCTAAAATGGCAGCACACGCAAAATCAACATTTGAAAAAAATGTAGAAAATGATGCTAAAGATTTAATTGATACATTATCAAAAAAAGATGGAGGTTATATGTCTCAAATAAAAAAATTAACAAAAGAACAAAAAGAAAAATTAGTTCGAGAAATTGTTAAACGTCGAATTATTAATTTTATAAATGAACAAGAAGAACCAGAAGAACCTGCAGAACCAGAAACACCAGACGCACCAGATACACCAGATGCTACTGATACACCAGAACCTGCAGCTGCACCAGAAACTCCGGAAGTAGCTCCAGAGCCAACAGACGAACCAGCTAGTCCAGAAGAACCACCAGCTGATACAGATGGTGCAGGGAGCGATGCTAGAATTGATAATTTTGTAAAAGCATTAGAACAAAAACCAGGTACATTAATACAAGTTAAACTATTAATGGGTGTAATAAAAAAATTATTGAATGATAAAAATCCAAAACAAAAACTTCAATTATTAGCTTTTATGAAACGATTAATAGATAGATCATTACAAAAACAATCACCAATAGAATAAAAATATGTCAAAAAAGTTACAAAATATAAAAGCCATTCAACAAATGTTGGATGGTACCCATAGATTCCAAACTAAAAAAACAACTGGATTTTCTGATGCTAAGCAATTAGCTGAAAAAAATAAAAAACGTGAAGTTGGAGACACATGGGAAGAAAAAATTGGAAATACTGTTTATATAATTACACAAGAAAATGGATTTCGTGTTAAAAAACCAAAAAACTCAGTATCTGCAGAAGTTCGTGAATATTTAAATTCATATCCTAATTGTAGAGAATCATGTTGTAAAACAAGTTATAATCATTTAGATAAAAAAATGAGAACAATTCATGGAATGTGTTTTGATTGTGTTGTAGAAATGGAACATGAATTAAGAAAGCAAGGAAAATATGAAGAGTATGAACAAAAGAAAATTCATGAAAATGCAGTAGCATGGCTTAAAAATGCAGAACAAGATGTAGAACAATTAAAAAAAATATATACAGAAACACAACAATACGTAACTAATGCAGATGGAGCATTAGAAACGTGGGATGCAAAAATGACTGTAGAAAAATTTGATGAAACTATACAAACACAATTCGAAGAGTTTAAAACAAAGTTTCTAAATAATTTAACTAAAACAACAAAGGATAATAATGATTAAAAAATATTGGAAATTAATTGTAAGTATTATTGCTGGTATCTTTGGATTGATATTTATATTTAGTAAAAAATCTAATTCAAAAAAAGCAGATGATGCTAAGAAAAAAATTGATGATAATAATAAATCCATAAATCAATTAGATGGAAGAATTGAAGAAATAAAAAAACAAAAAACAGCTGTTAAGAAAAAAGCTGCTACTACAAAAAAGAATATTGAGACTGCTAAAAAATTAAAAAAACAATCTCCTCCAAAAAAAGTAGTAAAGTCAAAAGATGAAGCAGTTAAATCAGCTGCAGCAAATATAAGAAGAAGAACTAGGAAATGAAAAAAATTTTTATTATATTATTTATATGGCCATTAATAACATTTAGTCAAACAGTAGATACATGTTTTACAAGTGAAGAAATTATAGATATTTCAGAAACATTGGATTCGTTATATTACTTAGATTCAATTAATAATGAAATTATTTCTCAACAAGAAATATTAGTGTCAGAATTAGAAACAGTTATTAAATTAGATTCAATTGAAATGTTGTATACAACTAAAAAAATAAGTTTATTAGAAAATAATATTGAATTGTATATACAACGTGAAAAATATTTAAAACCTAAATGGTATGATCATAAAGTTATATGGTTTGCATCTGGTATAATAACTGCAGTAGCAACAGGAAAAATGGCCGTTGAAGTACTTCAGTGAGTAATAAACAAAATATTAAATTAATAATAAAAGAGCAATACAAAAAGTGCGCAGAAGATCCTGTTTACTTTATGCGTCAGTATTGTTATATTCAACATCCCACAAAAGGTAAAATTAAATTTAATTTATTTCCATTTCAAGAAGAGTCATTATCTACATTACAAAATAACAGATACAATGTTATTCTTAAATCAAGACAATTAGGTATATCAACATTATCTGCAGGATATGCTTTATGGTCAATGTTATTTAATGAAGATTTTAATGTATTAGTTATTGCAACTACTCAAGACGTAGCAAAAAATTTGGTAAGTAAAGTTCAAATAATGAATGAAAATTTACCAAGTTGGTTAAAAACAAATATAGTTACAAATAATAAACTATCATTGAAATTTGCAAATGGATCTCAAATTAAAGCAATATCAAGTGCATCTACCGGAGCACGATCAGAAGCATTATCATTATTAATAGTTGATGAAGCTGCATTTATTAGAAATATTGAAGAAATATGGGTAGCATCTCAAGCAACATTATCTACTGGAGGAGGAGCTATTGTATTATCTACTCCTAATGGTATTGGTAATTGGTTTCATCAAACATGGGCAGACGCTGAAACTGGAGTTAATGGATTTCAAACAATTAAATTAGATTGGAAATTACATCCAGAACGAGATCAATTATGGAGAGATGAACAAACGCAATTATTAGGAGAACGAGGCGCAGCTCAAGAATGTGATTGTGATTTTATATCATCTGGCCATACTGTAGTAGATGGATTAATATTACAAGAATATGAACTTAAATGTATTGAGCCAATAGAAAAACGAGGATACGACAATGGATATTGGATATGGGAATATCCAGATTATACAAAAAATTATATTGTAGTTGCAGACGTTGCTAGAGGTGATGGAGCAGATTGGTCAGCTTTTCACGTAATTGATGTACAAGATATAAAACAAGTAGCAGAATACAAAGGAAAACTTCCGCCTAAAGACTTTGGTAACATGTTAGTAACAGTTGCAACAGAATGGAATAATGCATTATTAGCTATAGAAAACGCAAATATCGGATGGGCAGCAATACAGCCAGCATTAGATAGAAATTATGAAAACTTATTTTATACATATAAAGATGATGGATATGTCGACTTAGATATACAATTAAGAAAAGGATATGATCAAAAAGATAAATCACAAATGGTACCAGGTGTGTCGACAACTTCTCGAACAAGACCATTAATGATATCTGCATTAGAAATGTATATGCGAGAAAAAAGTCCTGTTATACATTCTAAAAGATTAATACAAGAGCTATTCGTATTCGTTTGGTTAAATAGTAAACCTCAAGCACAAGTTGGATATAATGACGATTTGGTAATGAGTTTTGCAATTGCTTTATGGTTACGTGATACAAGTTTAAAATTAAGACAGCAAGGTATTGAATTGAATAAAAGAGCTTTATCTCAATTTCAAAAATCAGATACAACCATTTATACTAATAAAAATAAACATTCTGAACAAGGGTGGGATTGGAATAATGGGTATGATAATGAAAATTTAACCTGGCTTCTGTAGTTAGTTATATTTATATTAAATTAAAGATAATATTATGGCGTCGTTAAGAAAACGTTTACAAAATTTATTTAGTACAAATGTCGTAGTTAGAAAATTCGGCAAAGAAAAATTACGTGTTGTTGATACAAATCGATTACAATCAGTAGGAAATATTTCTGCTACAAAAATAACTGATCGATATTCAAGATTACATGGATCGAATAGATATGGATACGGATCATATGGATCTGCTTATGGAGGGTATGATTCAAATTACTATTCACAACAAAATAGAAAACAATTATATACTGATTATGAAATGATGGATAAAGATCCTATTATTTCTTCTGCATTAGATATATACTCTGACGAATCAACCTTAGAAGATCAGTTTGGAGATATATTAACAATAAAAACTAATAAAACACATATCCAAAAAATATTATACAATTTATTTTATGATGTATTAAATATTGAATTCAATATGTGGCCTTGGATAAGAAATATATGTAAATACGGAGATTTCTTTTTAAAATTAGATATATCAGAAGGAATTGGTATAATTAATTCAAGACCATTATCTGCATATGAAGTAGAAAGAATGGAAGTATTCAATGAAGAAACGGGAGAATATGAAATTAAATTTCGTCATTCTATTACAGAACAAATTGAATATGATGTTTTTGAATTAGCACATTTTAGAATGTTATCAGATTCAAATTTTTTACCATATGGTAGATCAATGCTAGAAGGAGCAAGACAAGAATTTCAAAAATTAACAATGTTAGAAGATGCAATGTTAATACATAGAATTATGAGAGCTCCAGAAAAAAGAATTTTTAAAATTGATATTGGTAATATTCCACCAAATGAAGTTGATTCATTTATGGAACAAATTATTAATAAAATGAAAAAAGTTCCTTTTGTCGATAAAGAAACAGGTAACTATAATTTAAAATTTAATTTGAATAATATGTTAGAAGATTATTACTTACCAGTTCGTGGAGGTAATAGCCAAACACAAATAGATACATTACCAGGAATGCAATTTACTGGTATAGATGATATTGAATATGTAAAAAATAAAATGATGGCTGCTTTAAAAATACCTAAACCATTTTTAGGATATGATGAAGGTGTTGAAGGAAAAACTACATTAGCAGCTATGGATATACGTTTTGCTAGAACAATAGAAAGAATTCAAAAAATTGTTGTATCAGAACTATCTAAAATTGCTATAGTACATTTATATTCTCAAGGATTTGAAGGAGAAGATTTAATTGGATTTGAATTATCTTTAACTCCTCCATCTATTATATATGATCAACAAAAAGTTGCATTAATGAATGAAAAAATTCAATTAGCAGTTGCAATGAAAGATTCTAAATTATTGTCAGATAAATATATTTATGAATACATATTTAATATGTCTGAAGATGAATGGTTACAAGAAAGAAATGATATAGTTGAAGATTTAAAATTACGTTTTAGACAAAATCAATTAGAACAAGAAGGCAATGATCCAACGGTAACTGGAGAATCATTTGGTACTCCTCACGATTTAGCTTCAATGCATATGAGTCACGATGATGTAACAGATAAAGATCAAGGAGGCCGACCTCCCGAAGGAATAAAATACGGACAGCATAAAAATCAAATGGGATGGGATCCGACTGGAGCAAAAACATTAAAACAAGCAACTAGTACTACATTTCAACCAGATTCTAGATATAAAAAATCTATTAAAGTTGCAACAGAAAATGCTGATATACTAAAGAAATTAAAACAAAATAAATCAAAAATCATAAATGAAGATTCAAAAATAGAAGATGAAAATCTTTCTATGTTGGATGAAAACAATATTTTATAATTTACTTTATATTTATATGAAAAGAAGTATGCACTAACATGAAAAACTTAAAACATTCAAAGTATAAAAATACCGCTATTCTTTTTGAAATGTTAGTAAGAAAACTTACGTCAGAAACATTAACATCTGATAAAACTGTAACTGTTGAAATAATTAAAAAATATTTCGGTAAAAATACAGCGTTATCAAAAGAATTACAGTTATATAATGCACTAATTAAAGAAACAATTAATTCAGAAGCAAAAGCATTAGATTTTATTAGAAGTTGTAAAGACTCTCATAATAGGTTAAGCAAAACTTCATTAAAAAGACAACGTTATAATTTAGTTAAAGAAATTTCTGAAAATTTTGATTTTCAAAAAATATCAAAAATACGTATAAATAATTATAAAGAATTAGCATCTATATATAAATTATTTGAATATAGTGAAGTTGATAATCCAAAAGTATTGTTAGAATGTAAAACTTCGATTGTTAATCATTTAATGGGAAAACAAGAATCAATTGATACATCAAATGCATTAATTGAAACATATAAAACTCATGATAAAAATGTTAGATTATTAGCATATAAAATTCTAGTAGATAAATTTAATAAAAAATATTCAACATTAGATGAAAATCAAAAACAAGTTTTAAATAAATTTATTACTCACGTTAATGATTCAGAATCAATTAAACAATATTTTGAAAAAATTATTCCTTCAATTAAAAAAGATTTAAAAGAGCAAGTTAATAAAATAACAGATGCTGCTACAAAAATAAAAGTAGATAAATTATCAGAAATGCTTTGTAATGTAGAAACTATAAAAGTAATCAAAGAATCTCATGTATTAACTATATTGAGATATTATGATTTAATTAAAGAACTAAAACAGGTAAATAAATGAAATCATTATTAAAACAAATTGAATCTAAATTTCAAAATTTACAAGAACAAGATCAAGATGGTGATAAAGATCAAGACTTTGCAGATGTTCAAATTGCAAGAATGGTAGCATCTGGAATGTCAAAGGAAGATGCAATAAAAAAAGTTAAAGGTAAAAATTATAACGAAGAAGCTAAACCTGACTTTTTAGATCTAGACGGAGATAATGATAAAGAGGAGCCAATGAAGCAGGCTGCTGCACAAGCAAATGAAGCTACTATTGAAGTACCTCAAGAAAAATTAGCTCAAGTTAAAGCACAAGCAGACGATGATGACACTATAAAAGTTGTTGATGAACAAAACGTTACTGCAAATTTAGACGGAGGAGCTGGACCTCCAAAAACGCCATATGCATTTGGAAAGAAAAAAAGAAAATACACATACGCATCAGTATCAGAAGCTATGGATCAAAAATATGCAGCAATGATTGAATCATATTCAAGATTTGCAACTGGTAATCCAAAGTCGACTCCATCACAAACTGTTAATGGTACTATAAAAGAAGTAGCAAAAAAATTACAAGAGATAGAACAATTAGTTAAATATACTTCTAAATTAAAAAATGAATCTGGCATAGCTGGATCAACATATGGAAAATCTACTCATAATGCATTAAAAAGAATTTCTGAAAGACTATTGAAAATTTCTGAAAGAGTTAGAAGTTTAGGAGAATAATATGAACAAAGCTTTATTAGTAGAATATATGCCATTTAAACCAATTGGTGCTATGAATGAACAATCAGGAGCTAAATTTGGTGTTCCTGGAGGATTGGTAGTACAAGGAGTATTACAACGAGCGGGGGCCAAAAATCAAAATGGTAGAGTATATCCAAAAAATATATTAGATCGTGAAGCTAAAAAATATCAAACAGATTATATTGATCAGAATAGAGCATTAGGCGAATTAGATCATCCGGATTCTTCAGTTGTTAATTTAAATAATGTATCACACAATGTTTTAAAAATGTGGTGGGATGGTGATGATTTATGTGGAGCTGTACAAATATTAGAAACTCCAGCCGGCAAAATTTTAAAATCATTATTTAAAGCTGGTATTACATTAGGAATATCAAGTAGAGGTTTAGGAAGTGTAAAAGAATTATATAAAGAATCTGCAGTAGAGGTTCAAGAAGATTTTGAATTAATATGTTTTGATTTTGTATCTAATCCATCAACACATGGAGCATTTTTAAGACCAATGAATGAATCAAAAAAAATTAATAACAAAAAAAATTATCAACAAGTAAATAATATTATTACATCAATATTGTGTGATAGCGGCAAATGTAGGATTTTACCATGAGAATAAAAGAATTATTAGAAGCATTAGAAAGAGAACCAATACAAATAACTACAGAACAAAAACAAGAATTTTTGCAGTCTGTTAAATCTTTTTCTCAATTAGGTGAAGGTGTTTATAGCAAAACAAATTTAAAAGAATTATGTGAAAAAGTAAAGTATATGGTTGAAATGGCTAATCAAGTTACACTATCTGAAGGAGATTGGTTTGATGGAATTACTGTTAACAGAAACATGAAAGAAATTGCTAATTCATATAAAGTATTTGAAAAAACAGCTCAAGAAATGAATGTTTTACAAGAAAGATTAACTGCTGCATATGAAGATATTGGAACAGGTCTAGGTAGATATTTTGAAATAGATTAATTTTGATAATTGAAAAAAAATTATTATAATAAAGGAAATAGATGTCAAATATAAATAATATGTATCATCAGCATTTTGGTTTAAAGAAAACAAATGAAGCAGATCTGGTAAATAAAATATCAGACTATAGGGGAGGATTTCTTTATAAACTAATAGATCCAGCAACTGCAGGAAATGTAAAAGCTGATATCCAAGCATTTTTAAATAAAAAAGGAATGCATGTTATTAAAACAAAATTTAACGACGCAGCTGGTAAAGGATTCTTTTATGTTAGATTAGGAGAAGACCCTGCTAAAGAATCACAAAGAATACAAGGATTTGTAAGTCAATTACCAGAAGTTTCAAAATTTAAATTTACATTAAGACCAATACAAAAACAAGTTACAAATAATTCAGATAATGAACAAACAATCTAAACACCACAAATCAATAGTTCCAGGAAATGCATTTTCAACAAAAGTAATAGGCAAAGATATAAATTTTGCAATTAGAAATTGGAAAAAACAAACTAAAACATCTGGTATACTAGATATATTAAAATCAAAACAAGAATTTCAAAAAGCAAGTATTTTAAAAAGACAAATGCTTTCTGCAGCTAAATACAAACAATATATTCAAACATTAAAAGAAGATTAATCTTTTTTTACTTACTCCATATTTATAGTAAATACGCTATCTCTATATAGCGTCAATTATTATTAATATTCTTATTAAGATTCACAATAATCTTATTTCCAACAAAAAATTAAGGAGTAAACGTATGGACGTAAAATCGGACTTACTAAAAGAAGCAATTGCAGATGCAAAAGCTGTTAAAGAAACAGCGTTAGCAAATGCAAAAATAGCTCTTGAAGAAGCTTTTGCTCCTAGACTTCACAACATGTTATCAACAAAAATTTCAGAAGAAATGGAAGAACCCATGGGAGATGAAATGGATGTAGATATGGATATGGATATGGAAGCACCTACTGAAGAACCAACAGTAACTGTCGACGGCGAAAAATATGTAAAAGCTGACGACGAAGCTGGTGAAGATTTAGATGCAGCCGCTGTATCAGATGACATGGATGCAATGGGGGATATGCATGCAGAAGGCGAAGAAGCCGAAATGGATGCAGAACCTGTAGATGTTGCTACTGAAGATCTAGAATTAGAAGCTATCATTAGAGAGTTAGAAGAAGACTTGAATGAAGAAGAAATAACTGAAGAGTTAGATGAAGCTCATTGTGGCACTGGAGATGAACCCGACGATAAGAAGGAGAAAAACGAAGGTAAACATGAAGAGCCAAAAGACAATGACAAAGTAGAAGAATCACTAAACATTGATGAAATAATTGAAGAAATTCTTTCAGAAGATGAATTAGGTGAAGCTCATTGTGGTACTGGAGACGAACCCAAAGAAAAAGATGAAAAAGAAGTTGACGAAGCTTTAGATTCATCTGGTATTGGAAAAGGAACTGGTATGAAGCAAGCTGACGATCACACTGATGATCCACAAGGATCTAAATTAGTAGAAGAGTTAGATGAAGCTTATGATACTATTGAATCATTGAGAGACACTATCAATGAAGTTAATCTTTTAAATGCAAAACTTCTTTACACGAATAAATTATTTAGAAATTTTGAATTATCAGAAGATCAAAAAATGAAAGTAATAGAAAATTTTGATAGAGCTGGTAATACAAGAGAAGTTAAACTAGTATTTAGTACATTAGCAGAAAATTTTACAGTACCTGTAAAAAAGAGAAAAATGGTAAAAGAAGGAATTGCTTCTAAACCAGTTCAATCTACTGCTCCTGCAACTAAAACTATAATCAATGAAGGTAATCAATTAGCTAATAGATGGAAGAAATTAGCTGGATTACTAGATTAAAAAAAAGGAAAATTAAAAATGGAAATTTCATCTTTATTAGAAGATAATAACTTTTCCCAAAGAAAAGCTGTTGTTAATTCAGTCAGCAAATGGGAAAAGACCGGTCTATTAGAAGGTTTAAAAACCGAGACCGAAAAAGCCGGAATGGCTCAGCTTCTAGAGAACCAAGCAAGACAACTTGTAAAAGAAGCGTCTGCTACTGGTACAACTCAAGGATCTGAAGAATGGGCTGGTGTAGCACTTCCATTGGTAAGAAGAATCTTTGCTGAATTTGCAGCTAAAGAATTTGTTTCTGTACAACCAATGAACTTGCCATCAGGTCTAGTATTTTATTTAGATTTCAAATACGGAACAGCACAGCCTGGATTCGATGATGATAACTTAGACAGAACGGGTGATAACCCATTTGGTGCTCCAAATGCAAATGACTCTATGTTTGGTGTTACTACAACATCAGGTGACCCATCAGGTGGTTTATATGGTGCAGGAAGATTTGGATATTCTATCAATGAAGACTCTGCAACTGTAACAACTGCAACTTTAGGAACATTGGCATCATCATCTGTAAATTATGATTCAGATTTCACTGCTCCTGCTGTCGGAACATTTGCTCAGTATGGTATTGTACAAATACCTACTTCTTCTTTATCTGGTTTAGATAAATTAGCAGTAAGATCATTTACAATAGCAACTGGTTCTGGTACAATAACTCAATTCCCAGCATTTACAAAAATAAATGGTGGTAATGTAGAATTTTTAGTATCAGGTTCTAATGCAACTCTTGGTGCTGGTGGATCATATACAGTTAAATTTAGTAAACAACCTACTGATGTAAGTAGAGGAGACTTTGAAGACACAGCTCCATTTAAAGGTTCTGGTGCTGACACTGGTATCAATAGTGGTACTGATATTGACATTCCAGAAGTAAATCTTGAAATGCAATCAGATCCAATAGTAGCTAAGACTAGAAAGTTAAAGGCTGTTTGGACTCCTGAATTTGCTCAAGATTTAAATGCATATCACTCAATTGACGCTGAAGCTGAATTAACTTCAATGTTAAGTGAATATGTATCAATG
>Ga0098042_1000627_pt1 | contig 13742 bp, 17 predicted proteins | sample 9_EtaG_FD_75066 | JGI IMG/M metagenome (GOLD analysis project Ga0098042, IMG submission 75066) | Marine viral communities from the Subarctic Pacific Ocean - 9_ETSP_OMZ_AT15188 metaG | ecosystem: Environmental > Aquatic > Marine > Oceanic | place: Pacific Ocean | collected 2015-01-10
AGCTTGTAAATCTAAAAAATTAATTCTTTCTACACATTTTTCGTAGGTCTTATATTCTTCTGAATATGCCAAACAGAAGGGATCAACATAATTTGAGACTGCGTAACTACAGATATATCCAACTAAAAAAAAAGTTTTAATCATAGGAGAACAGTTTTTTTAATCCAACCTTTAGGAATTAATTGACAGCGCCCCCGGTCTTTTTCTTTAGGATCTTTATTTCTGTCTGCGCAAATTGTTATAGACTCTTTTGTCTCTTTTTCTACATATCCTAAACTTGTCATAATGGGTAATTTTATTTTTAATACTTCCTCAAGGTCATGCCAACCAGAGCTCATTTCGTAAGCGTCGTACCATTCAATTTCAACTTTTTTATCATCTTGCATTTCTAACAAGCCTAGCAACCCTCTTAGAATACTTAGCTCTTGATCCTGTTCCGCCAGCTTTTCTTTTCTTTCGTGTACTAGCCGAATATTCTTTTGAAGATAATTTATCTATTACGCTTTCCGGGAGATATCTCTCTCCTGTTTTACTAGAAGGTTTCCCAGACTTTGTTTTCCACTTTTGCTTAGACCATTTTGTTAATTTATTTTTTGATGTTTTTTTACCTGAGTATCTACCACCCATTTGTTTATAATATTTAACTGCAAGCTGCATAGCTCTAGCAGAGTGTTTACCACCCATTTTAGCTTTAGCTTTTGCTTTAGCTCTTGCCCATTTAGCAGGATCTCTTTTTTTTGCAGTAGCCACTATTTACTATGTCTTTTCATAATCGGAAAATTTGCTGTTAAGGATGCACCTTTATGCTTTTTAAATGCTCCCTTATGCTTCATTAACTTTAACGTATTTCCTTTTTTCATCCAGTGATACCCTTTAGGTGCTTTTACTTTCATCTTCTTCTCATTCCTTTTACTATCTTTTGTGATTTAGGCGGTCTTTTCTTTGATCCACCTTTGCTCCAGAAAAACTTGTCTGCCCAAAATGCAGCAGAACTCCTACCCTTCTTAATATTTTTAGCATGGCGAGATTTAAAACTTTTGCGAGCTTCTGCACTATAATTATGCCCCATATTCTGATCACCAAACCTGATCACTTTTACTTTACCATTTACCCTTGTAGCTACAATCCCCTTTTTCTTTGGATGTCCAGGAGTGCGCTTTGGTTATTTAGTTTGGTTAACCCAAATCGTTTTAGTTTCTTCTTTTCTGCTTCAGTCATTTTTAATTCTTTTGATTTTATAGGTGAGATATACAATGCTCATTACTGCTACTACACACTGTAATAGAAGATTTAATTCTGCGATATAGATGCCATAGTTGGCAAATGATATAGAAGATACTTTTAAACTATCCATTAATGTTTTCCTCCACCATTTAATCTGCCACTCATGTAACTAATTTTATCAGATAAGTCATCTACTTCTTTCATTAATGATTCATGTCTACGATCTAGCTTGTCATTTACATTCACTTTAAATCCGTTAATAGAATCAATGAGCTTTACACAAATATTCATTGTATTACTTAGCTCTGACTTCATGCTTGAAAGAGCTTGTTGTATTTCATCAATATGTTCAGTTTGTGATTTATTTTCTTTTATAAGATTTGTAATCATAAACCCAAAAAGAAGCATACATATTCCGATTACTCCAAGCTCTCCATAAGCCTCTAGTATTGTAGTAGTGTCCACTATCTTATCTTTACCTCTTCCAATCTTTGATGCTTGTAACACCAATTACTATCATCGCTGATACGACCATGAAACAAATGAATCACAGAATCAGCATCCATTATCTCGATAAATACCGAATTTGAAACAGAATCCTCTGGAGCTAGTGGTAGGTTTGCGATTATCCAACCTTGATTTCCGCATCCTGTAAACCACAGGAATATCATAAGAAGTGTTAGTATTTTCATGAAGTACGATAAAATCTCCGCTACTTAGTTTCTTGATCTTGTTCTTCATCTTTTTCAATACTCGCTTTCAGAGCATCTAGAAAAGCCTGTTTGCCAAATCTTAATTGCTGAAGATTAAATTCAGAAGATTTTTCCTTTCTTTCTAAATCCGCAACGTGATTAATCATCAACTTTTGCTCTTCAGATAACTCTGATTCTTTATAATCCTTATCGAATAAAGTGATTATCTGTTCTTGTGGTTTCTTTTCTTTTTTTGCCACGTTTAACTCCTATCGTTATTAATTAAAGTTTCTTGAAATCTTCTATTGCTGTTGCTAATCCATCAGATTGTGCTTTTGCTCTTGCCATTTCAGCATCATATCTTTCTTTTTCTCTTTCTAATTCAGATAGAGAATACTGTCTTTCTTGATCAGCTAATGCTTCACCACTTTCAGCATCCCATCTCTTTTGCACTAAAGCAATGTATGACTCTTTCTTTTCTTCTACTGCTTGACGTACAACTTTGCCATCTTCGTCTTTTACTTCGCTAATAGCTTCTTGCACTACTCTTTCTTTGCTTTTAAAATCGGCTGTCTTACCTTTTTTATCAGCATATTTTGCCCAATTCATTATGAGACTCCTTATTTGTTTTCTAATTCAGTTACTTTTGCAGATAACTCTTGTACTGCTTTGATTAATGGAAATATCAAGTTTCCATAAGTTAAGGTCTTTATTCCACTATCTTGAGTTGGTGCATAAGTTTCTACATTTCCAATACCATGCTTTTTAAGTGCTTCCTCAACCTCTTGAGCAATTAAACCAACTTGAGTTTCAGTTGGATCTGCTGGTTTTTCTACACCCTCTTCATTCCATTTAGAACTTCTTATTTCATCTGGAAAATCTGCTGGATTTTTATAGATATAAGTTTTTAACTGTAAATCTTTTATAAAATCCAATCCTTTTAAATCATAGTCTTGAATGTCTTTCTTTGTTCTTTCATCAGAAGAATAAGCTGTAATACTTGATACTTGTGCTTTTATAGCTGTTACACTTGTATTTCCAAGTGCTATTTCATTATTACCTGTTCCTGTTGCACCTTGACCTATTACTGTTTGATTAACTCCACCAGAGCCACTTGCATTTGCACTAGAGCCTATAAGCGTGTTAGCATTTCCAGTAGTCAAATTATAACCAGCTCTTTGCCCTAAAGCTGTATTGTGACCATTATCATTATTTACTTGTGATAGTGCTTGGTAACCTACAGCAGTTTGAAAACTTCCAGCATCTTCTAATTTTAATGCTTCAAAGCCAATAGCAGTCATTCTTTGTGCAGAAGTCAATGCTTCCAAACTCTTATATCCAACTGCTACAGTTCCATCTGCACTATTAGTAACATTACCGTTTTGCATTGCCCCTCTACCAATTACAACAACGTCATGTACGCTTGTAGTAGTCTGACCAGCACCATCTCCGATAATCACATTTTCATTCCCATCTGTTACATTTTGAGCAGAATCCTTTCCTATAAATGTATTATTAGCACCAGAGGTAATATCTAAACCACTATTTTTCCCAACTGCAACATTATTATCTCCGGTTGTGACACCACTACCCATCGCCTCTCTACCAACTGCAACATTATTACTTCCCGTAGTAGAGTTTCGCATAGCACTTGTACCAACGGCAGTATTTTCATTTCCTGTTGTAATGTTTTCAGAACATAACGCACCAACAGCTATATTTGAATCGCCACTTGTTAAATCTGTTAAAGCATTATAGCCTATGCCTACATTATAAGTAGCATCATTCATTGAAGCATCTGATACGTTTTCACCAATAAAAGTATTATAGTTGCTTCCATCATCTAAAGAAGCACCAGCGTTTTTTCCAAAAATTGTATTAGATGTGCCACTATCATTATTACTTAGTGAGATTCTGGAGTTTTGGTCTAATTTTAATTGATAACCATTATTTACCCCAACAGTTGCAAATTGTAATACTTCTGAAGAATGGTTATAAGCAATGACACCTCTAAATGATTCATTACCACTTGTTCCATCTGCAAAATGTATTGAACCACTACTACTTGTGCCAGAAGCTATAGTAATACCACTATGACCATTTTCAAAAATAACAAGATTATTTGCTCCAGAATCGTAACTTGAAGGACTTGCAGTTCCAACGCCAATTCGGTCATCGTCTGTAATGTGTAATGTTTGTACATTATTTGAACCTAAAGAAAGTCTACTACTTGTACGAGTTACAATTTGAGACTCAGAAGCACCAAACTCTATTTGCCCCACCATAGCATCACTTGAATCTGTATATAAAGTATTTGTTGCTCCAGATGAAGATTGAAATTTTGCAACTGTAGTTGCACCTTTTACATGAAGAGGAGCATCTATTGTGTCTGAACCAGTTCCAATACCAACATTTTGGCTTGAATCTATAGTCATCGCAGTAATCCCAGAACCAGTAGCCATTGATATATTTCCAGTTCCACCTTCTGTATTAATAGATAATTTTCCTGTCGATTGTTGATGCATTATTACAGCACCATAAGGATCAGAAGGACTACCAAATGCTAATCGACCAGGATTTGCATCTGGAGTTAGAATTGATATACCACCACTTGCACTATTTTCTACTACTAAATCATCAGCATCTCCATCTGGAGTAACACTTCCAGCAGTAGCAGTATGCACATGAAGAGTTCCGTCTGTTGGTGCAATTCCTACCCCAACTCTGTTTGTATCCAAAAATAATTTTGAATCTGTACCTTCTCCATCTGATACAACTCTTGCAGTTGCATCTATACCACTATTTGCATTGGATACCTGTAATAAATCTTTATAAGTCTCTGATGGACTTCTGTTTTCTAATGTTGCCATAATAAATCCTTTATCCTAAATCTTCCCAGTTTTCTGTTTCATTTTCCCAATGTGTAAGAATGTTATTCCATAAATTGGCTGCAATAACATTCGCTACTTGTCTATAAGCTGCAAATAACCTTAATCCTAATCCTAACATTAGTATATAAAGTTGATGTCGTTTGCATCAGGTGCGGATGAACCTGATGTATGTCTTGCGCCTGTTGCTCTTACTGGCACGATTGATCCTGCATTCAATCCTGCAAAAGTAACCCATGCACCGTTCACATAAAGATCGTAACTACCAGAAGCACCAATATATACAGCACGACTTTCATCGTTTGTAGTATTGTTATTGGTAATGTTGACAACAGATGCGCCTGGAGTGACTGCCTTCTGTACTGAAAAATCACGGAATGTACCCATATTTCCCTCGCTATTTAATGTTTGCAACGCTCTAAGCCTATGGTAAGCATGACCGAGCTGTTAGTTCAATAATATTAACGAGTTAGGGCGTGTTTTGTTCCATTTCCTTTTGTAATTCTCTGCGTTTTTTATTTCTTATATATTGTTTGTACTCAGCTTCCAGTCTACGCAGTTCAATTTGTTGTTCTGGTGTAATGGTTTTACTGACTTTCTTTTGGTTTAATAACTTAAATCTTTTAAAGTCAAACGCAGGGCGATTTTCATAAACTTCTTTTCTTAAAAATAATTTACCTACAACTGGAAGATCTGCTTTAGACTCAATTTCCTTATTACTAAATGTTACAATATCATTTATGTTTTTAGTTAACCCACCTGTAGCAGCATTGGCAAATGCTTCTATTTTAACAGGAGATGCAAATTCATATGCGCCAATATTATCATACATCCACCGACTTAATACTTTTGCCATAGGAATAGTATAATCTGTATATCTATCAGGTATTTCTTTTCTTTGCATACTTCTTGTTTCCAAAGGCGCACCATACCAAGTTTTATTAGATGCCACCAACATAAATGGTTTGATTACAGATAAATCTAATGGAGTACCAGGGTTCAGTTGCCTCAAAGATAATTTCAATGCTTCCTCTACACCTTCTTTATCAATATCATACATCTCATCCCAGTACGCCATTGGTATTCCACCAAATAAAGTACCTACTTCATGGGGCAGTGGTAAAGATATTATATCTCCTGATCCTCCAAAATCACCAGTGTCAATATGTATCTGAGAATATTTGAGTTCAGATGGTAATTTCTGATACCATTCTTTATCTTTATTTTGATACCAAAAATATAATGCTGGTACTGTAATCGTTGAGACTCCTCTAACTATTAGTCTCATTGGATTTTCTTTAGCTTCACGATATAATTTTTCACCACCTCTTATAGTAGGATTAAAAAAAGCTATTATTTGATTTAAGAATTGAGATACAGTACCCATCTTACTAAAGTTAATCGTTACATCTTGAGCATCTTCAAAAGCCTTGATATACGCAGCATCAGAATCTTTACCATATATTTTCTCGTAGTCTTTAATTTTATTTTGCATTTCTGCGATTCTCGGAGCTAATTCAGGAGTTTGAAATATTCTTCGCAAAGCATCTACTGGATTTAAAACCACATTTTTAACTTTAGATATATTTGTTCCTGCTGCCTCATTAATAATGCGAGAGACCATCTGTTTATATCTTGCAGATCTATCTCTACCGTAAATAGTTGCCTGATCACCACCCATTGCTTTAAATCTTCTTGAAGCATCTTTTGCTGCTTTTGAACCTAATCCAAGATCAGCAGCTAACCCAATCATAGGAGCTGCTGGATTCGGCACTTTAGACTTTGAAAATAACATATAGGTTGAAAGATCTCGAATTGGATTTGTGATAAAAGTAAACCCTGCATTTAAACCAACAGCACCCAATTTCATTATTCTTGTAGGCGCACCTAAAAAGAAATCTAGAGCAGGGTGAATTTGATAATGATCTAACCCTTGTAACATTTCATGTAGTCTAGGATCAAGCTCATAAAAAGATACATTCTCACCTTCATATATAGGAATAATGTTATCTTTTCCAAAATATCGCTTACCAACTGTAAATAAAGTAATCATCTCTGATCCACTAGGCTGTTTACGAAACAACTCTCCTGTTTGTGGATCAACAGAATTAAACACACCAAAACCTTCTTTCTCTAATGTGTTAATCAATGTATTCAGCTTCATTTTCTTTATATCAGTAGGTGGTGGTACTTTTTCAATCAATGTACCAGGAAGAACACCTTGATCTACTGCATCTTTGATAGCGATAGCTACTCTAGTTTTATCCGCAGCAGAGTAAATATTTTCTACATATCTAATCATACTTTCAATCGGATTTAAGATTTGCCTACCACTACCTTTCAAACCCTTTACTGGTTTACCACCCGATACTCGACTTGCTTTACTTCTAAATCGCGGTTCATCAGAAAAAAACCTATACAAAGGAAGATATACTGGATTTAATGATTTTATTTTATCACGAGTTTCTGGACTCATTCCTCTTGAGTCAACATAATACTCTAACACACGATCAGCAAAACCGCTTAATTCATCACTGGCTTCTCTAAATTTTTTACTATCATACTTATCAAAAACAAACTGAGCATCTGTTAACTCAATACCTGCATCTATATCAGGTCTGGATAACGCCCTTCTTGCGTATGCGTATGCTAAGAAATCTTCTAATTCTTTTTTAGTTTTAGAAACTGGCTTTATTACATCCACTAATCCTTTTCCTGTAATTCTACCTACATAATCAGTTGTGTTATATCTTATAGCCATTTCTGCTTTACTACGAGCCTTGCCCTTAAAAACTCTCATTAGCATTAAAGGGTCTTTGTCTGGAGATAATTCTGTAATGCTTTCTCGCTTATAAACATCTTCAAGAGGAGCAAGGTCATCTAAAAATTGCTTTCTAAAATTTAAACTTTTATCTTGTACGGTTTTTATCAATGGTTGCTCTGGAGCTTTTCCTTCAAAATTTATTTGAGACTTCACTCTTTCAACAGATCCCTGTTTATTGTAGCGAGTCATCAAGTCTCTTAATTTTAATATATCTTCATAAATCTTTGGGTGAGCTTTAGCAAAATCTCCTACAAAATAATCATAAAAAGTTGGAGCTAATTCTTTTGCTTTTCCTGTACTTACAAAATGCCTAATAAACTCTGCAAAACCCTCACTGGTTCTTTGTTTAGTAGGATCATAGTCCAGTTTACCTAGTTCATTTTGCCAGGGTCTAAAATGCGGTCTTTGTTTTGGCTGATTTCCCCATATCCTATTATCAATAAAGTGTGCTACTTCATGTGATAAAACATAAATATCATCGGTTATTGCTGACCTAACTGTTTTTGTAACTGGACTAAAAAACCCAGCTACACCTTTCATTTTATATGTAGCCTTACCTCGAATGGTAACATCGAAAGCATTTCGTAAAAATTGAGTAATCTCTGCTCTACTAACCCTCTCTACATCTTCTACTCTTTCTTTTGCTGCTTTCGTATCGCTAAAATGCTGTACTCTTTCTGATGCTTCGATATTTGCTTGCCTTAAACTACTAGCATCCACATCTTTTATATCAGATTCAAATGGAAGTTCAGGAGCTTGAAATTCTGGTTCTTTGTCCTGTATCAATTTAATCATTCGTTGTGCTGAACGCTGATCTTGTAATAACTGAGTATTAGTTCTATTTGGATCTGCAAGTCTTTCAAAGGTAGTATTGAGATTTGCTTTTAGATCTAATAATTCTTGTGACTCTCTTTGAGTAAGTTTTGGTTTTTCTGCTTTAGGAGGCTTTACTTTTGGCTGTGTTATAGGTCTACCTTCAGTGAGTAAACCTCTTGGTGCTTCTGTTAACTCTCCTGCTCTTTCTCGAATAACCACCTCTGATGACTTTGGTTTACCAAAAGTTTCTTTCACCTTTCCCCACCATGCCCTATCTACTAACTTAGTTACTTTTTCTGCGGGTACTCTTATTGTTACACCATCGCTTAGTGCTTTTCTATACTGTGATCCAGATAAGTTTAGATCTAAGAGTAAGTCTTTTTCTTCAGGACTAAATTTATCTTTCTTACCACCTCTTAACACAGATCTAACCTTGCCTGCATCCATATAAATATCTTGAGGTAGTTTATATTCATCTATGTATTTTTTAGTTACCTGCTCAGAAAGTCTACCAAAAGCTCCTTTAGTACGATTACGAACACCACCAATAATCATACCCTTTCCAATCAAATCTAATATTTCAACAAATTCTTTCGATGTTCTTGTAGCATCCTCTGGAAGTAGATCAGAAATATTCTTACCACCACCTAATTCATATTTTTCATCTGTTACAGCAGAAATGATAGCGTTTTCTGCTTCATCTAAAGCCATAAAAGATGCCACACCCAATGCAGTGCTGATAGGATTGGTAGCTAGTCCTACTGTAACCGCGCCTGTAAATGCAGTTTCAATAGATTCCATAGTGCTTGGATCGGGTTGAATACCAGTGATCTTTGGATCTCTAATTAGTAAATCATAATTCTTTTCTACATCTCGTAGTGATCTGCCAGTATCCTGACTAATCTGATATATCATTTGACCTTTTACATTGGTTTCGGTCTTATCCTCAAAAATATTACGAATAAAGTTTTTAAACTTTTTCCCTACAGTTGGTTCTGGGGCAGCTCGTAATGAGGGTTGACTATCATCAATTTTAGGTGGTTGATCTTCTTTTGGGAAAAGATCATCTACTTTTACCGTTTCTAGTTTAGGAGATTCTAACTCAAAGCCAGATGGTAATGGTGGCATAAGAGTTTCTTCTACAATAAAACCCTCTGGTAATGGTGGTAAGCCTACTCTACCGTTTGCCATTTGCCATTTTGTAATATTAACACTTCACCTGTACTTGGATTTACAGCTCTAGTACCTTCAAATGATTGAGGTTGAGAAGTTGATTCCGCTTGAGTTGTATTAAATTGAGGTTGCATAATAGACCTACTTCCTGTGCGAGCTGTATCTGTTAATCTCATTCCATCATCTGTAACAGGCTGAGTACCTGTCATTTCTTTATACAATTTGACATCTACATTATTTACATTACTAGCTAAATACTGATCGAATGTCATTCCTGCAAGGTTGGCTTGTTCTATCAATGATCTTTGTAGGTTTTTTAATTGTTGTTGTTCTATAGTAGATGGTGGAGTAGCCTCACCTCGTAAACCTAAACGCTTTTGAGCCTCTCTAGTCCTTACATCTTTTTCCATTTTAGTTGGCTGCACACCTACCATCCCTGCACTTGCCATCGCACTTCTTTCAGCAGATTCGATCATTGGTTCTATTGCTTCCGATCTTGCTTTTATATCAGCTTGTTTTTGCTTTTCTGTTTGATAGTCTACATCTACACCTAATAAATCCAGTCCTTCAGCTCCACTAATTTGACCTTTTATAATCTGACTTTTAATTGGTAGCAACTTAGATAAATTATCAGGAGTCGATGGTAGACCAGATACAGCATTATTAAATAAATTTAATTCTTGAGCAGATCTTTTCTTTCTATTTTCTCTTTCATTCATAGCATTTTGCAAAGCGGTAGTTCCACCTTGTATTGCTCCTGCTGCAAATGCACTTGCAACTGCTTGACCCATGCTTGGTCTTTTCTTTACTTTAAACTTGAAAGCCATTTTATAACCCTCCACTTATAAAACTTGTAAGTAAATTAGTAGCTGCTTGACCTACTCCTTTGCCACCTTCTCCTGCTGCTTGTCCTAACATAGTTTCCCACCACTCAGGTTGACCGTCTAAATTAGCTTGTATTTGAGCGCGTTGTGTTTCTTCTTCCATTAGAAATCTGCTCATTGCATCGCTGAGAGCATCTTGATTGTAGTTTGCTGCAATTTCCCTAGGAACAAATTGTGCTAAATCTCTTTGAGTTTGTGCTTGACTACCTGTTATTAAATCTTGCAAGGTTCTGTTAGACTGTTCAGTAATTTGAGGAGTAAGTGCTTCTACCATTCCTGCATCACCACCAGTACCTAAAATAGATCTTTGAAGTTGACTAAGAAGTTGCCCTTGCCTTCTAGCAGATACATTTTGAGCAAGATCTTCTCGCAACCTTCCTGCTTCGGTAATCCGATCTTCAAACTTAGCAACATCCTCATCTAATCTTTGTCTGCGCTCTTTTTCATTTTCAGCAGCTTGCATTTCTTCTCTTGATCCGTAATTTTCGCCAGCTTCTTCAGCAGCAGCATTTAGCCTCGCTAGTTCTGCATCTGCATCTCTATTGGCAATTCCAACACCTTCTTCTCTACTTTGTCCACCAGTGGTAGGAAAACTAGCAACTACCTGACCTGTTGTGTTGTCAATAATGTCTACTCTGGTTGTGTGCCCGCGTTTATTTCTTCTTGCTTTTTTTGTATATCTCATCAGAGACTCCTATAAGTCCTTTGCTTGTTTTAATTCCGAAAAATGCCAATTCCCTTTTATTTTTACAGACATATATGCCTTACCGTTATTGTGGCAAATACCAGTGTCTCCATCTACGCCTTCACTATTTGTAAAAAATTCTTGCTTATTATTTAACATAACATCCTGTTTATTATCAAGTTCCACATCTACATCTTCTACATACTCAAAAACAACTCTACCCATTTGACCACCACCTCTTGCTGGTCTATTAGGATTTCCACCATAATCAGGATTTATTTCTGTATATTTTTCTCTAGCCACTATGGATTACTCCCTAATAAATCATAATCTATATCTATAGACTCTATCTGTAAGTTGCTTGCAGCACAGGAAATATTAAAATATCCAATTTTCCCTACACTGCTAAAAGCCTTTGATACCGAAGTGATAGCACTATTTGATGGAAATGTAATGGTAGCATCAGCAGAAGCAAACGCATTGCCATCTAAAAACACAGTTACAGTCACATCAGATGATGCTTTATATAACATTGTAATCTTTCTAAATCTTTTTTGTATATCGGGTGATCCAAAGTCAAACTTTTTAGAGCTTACCAAGGCAGTGGATGATGCTGCTGAACCTGTATTCACCTCTTTAACTCTTGTGGAAACAGCCATTAATCACACTCCAAATATTGCGCTCGTAAATCCGTGCTAATTACAAAGTTACTTCTTGCTCCAGAGCTTTCTATATCTCGCAAAATCCAACTCCCATTGTCCATATTCATAACATAAATAGTTGTTCCATTAAAATCTGGCACAATCAATAATTCATTATCTAACCCATCGTAACCAACCATTGGTTGATCTAAAGTTAGACTCTGGTATGTTTCTCGAATAGGAAAAGATAATTCACGAACTGCGCTCTCAGTAATGGCATACACACCTGACTTATTTGCACATACCAAACCAACAGGAGTTTCAAATACTGCGTGTTTATGTGCTGCACCTACCCCAACAAATACCCTTTCCATTTTTCGTAATGTATTGTACACATAGGTTGTGTTTTTCTTTACTGCAAATAACCTATTACGATAACTACAAAGTTTTACAATTTCATCACCATCATTTCTACCAATATCAAAATAGCGAGTAGCTAAAATTTCATCTAGTTTATATGGATCTGTATAATATACTCTATTTTTTTCCCGTGCAGTTTGAGCGTTTTCATCCACAGTATCTATATTTGCATAGTATCCACCATTGTTAACAATAGCAGCAGTGTTCCATTTGATTTCATTAATTTTTGTTTCTACAGCTCTACCTGTTAAACTATTGTATGTTGCTAATTTTAAACCATCATAAGGAATATACCATGTGGCTACCTTTGTTGTAGATACTGTTGTAGCATACAGCCTTGCTCCAGAAACAGTAAAAGCATCTGAACCCTCATTGCTATGATTCACCATGCTTATCGTATTTACACCAAAACCAGGAGTGATTTCATTATCAATAGTATTTACTACTCGTATATTTCCAATTCTTGTACCAGTTTTTCCAATAATAGGAAAAACATCTGCGGTACTAGAAGCAGTTTGACCTTTTGCCATAAATACAATGTTATCAGCAGTAAAATTAGCTGGTGGTGTTGAGGCAGCTCGAATGACTGAGTTAGATTCAGCAAAAGCATTTACAAAGCTATTTGTTGAAGAATACACGCCTAAACATGGAATCCATTTACCATTATTACTTGCTGTGCTTGTTAATGTTTTATTTGCTAACTCGGATAATGCACTATCTTTAAAACCATTATCAATATCTACAGTAGACACTAAATACCAATCAATGTCATCTTCTGGTTTCCAATAAATATTGATTCCAGTAATACGCTTATTAAAATCTGCTAATGAAGAGCCAGTGTGCATCACTAATTGAATACCTGGACATCTTTCACCTGAACTGGGTACACTTTCATACGACTCTATCCCTATATTACCATTGCTATCTCTAGCTAATTCTGACTCCTGTAAATAGTCGTAAATAAATGTGACAGTATACTTGTCATGTGTTTTAAATGTGTCATTACTTACATTATCAATTAAAAGGTCATCTTTTTCAGAAGTATCGGAAGGATAATGGATGTAAATACCGACTTCGTTTGCTGCATTAACCTCATTACTCTGATCAAAAGCATGATCCATTCTTACTACAGTTGGTGGAGTGAGCTTGGCATCTTCCACATACCATTCATTTACTCCAGAGTTCATAGGTGGAGGTCTAAAAGCATATCCATTTGTATAATTAGCAATTTCTGTATTACCAAATACACCTCTTTTGATATGACCATACCACTTTGAGCTATTTGCAAAAGTGCAATCGGAAAGTCTAGCAATTTGATTATGAATTAAAATATCACCAATAACATCTGCTCCACTCCAACCCTCTACTACATTTTCAAAACCAGTAACTGTTGCTATTGTAATCGTAGCCTGATTACTTGTTGCTCCACCTACTATAGAATCCTTAAAAAATAATGTATCCCCTACAGTATAACCTGTACCTGGACTATTGATTG
>Ga0098042_1000633_pt1 | contig 13709 bp, 17 predicted proteins | sample 9_EtaG_FD_75066 | JGI IMG/M metagenome (GOLD analysis project Ga0098042, IMG submission 75066) | Marine viral communities from the Subarctic Pacific Ocean - 9_ETSP_OMZ_AT15188 metaG | ecosystem: Environmental > Aquatic > Marine > Oceanic | place: Pacific Ocean | collected 2015-01-10
AAGTTTATGATTCAACATCAGCTACAACTGGTGCTAATGTTTGGTTAGAAAAAAAAGATGTTACATATCTTCAAGAATATATATCGTCAACAGAATCAGCTAAAAGAGGTCAACCTAAATATTATGCTATGTTTGGTGGTGCTACAGGAGAATCTGACACAACATCTGGAAGAATGATGTTTGCCCCTGTTCCTGATACCACATACAAATTTAGAGTTCATTTTAATGCTGCCCCTGCTTTGTTAGAAAACAATGATACCAATTATATTAGTCTTAATTTTCCAAATGGGTTGTTATATTGTTGTTTATCAGAGGCATATGGATTTTTAAAAGGTCCAATAGATATGTTGACACTATATGAAAATAAGTATAAACAAGAGGTACAGAAGTTTGCTAATGAGCAAGTTGGTAGAAGACGAAGAGATGACTATACTGATGGTGCTGTTCGTATACCAGTAAATTCAGCAAACCCGTAGGAGATTAAATTATGGCAATAACATCGGCAATTTGTAACAGCTTCAAACAAGAAATTTTAGTTGGTACACACAATTTCACAGCAACAAGTGGAAACACTTTCAAAATAGCTTTATTTACAAGTTCAGCATCTTTAGGTGCTGGTACAACAGCTTATTCAACATCAAATGAAATTACAAACTCATCTGGAACTGCATACACTGCAGGAGGAGCTACTTTAACAAGTGTAACTCCAGCTTTATCTGGTTCAACAGCAGTTTGTGATTTTTCAGATGTTAGTTATACTTCTGCATCTTTTACAGCTAACGGTGCATTAATTTATAATGATACACAATCTGACAAAGCTGTAGCAGTTATCGCTTTCGGTGGTGACAAAACAGTTTCTTCTGGAACATTCACAATTCAATTTCCAACAGCTGACGCATCTAACGCAATAATCCGTATAGCATAGGGGGTAAAACCTTATGTCCGCCAATACTTGGAATAGATCAGGTACAACCTGGAGTCAAGGTTTATGGGGCGAACAAGATAGCAATCTAATAGATTTAACAGGAGTATCAGCAAGTTTTTCAATTGGTTCTGTTGCTGCATACGCAGCTCAAGGTTGGGGTAGAGACGATTGGGGACAAGAACCTTGGGGTGAAAGTTTTGATCCTGTTATTTCAGTAACAGGTTTTAGTTTAACAGCATCACTTGGTACAACAGAAGAATCAAATCAAACAGGTTGGGGCAGACTTTCTTGGGGCACAGCTGATTGGGGCGAAGGTAGAGATGAAACTATTTCTGTCTCTGGACTTGAAGCAACATCTACTTTAGGAAATATTACTACAGAAAATATAATTTTATTAGAGATGATAGGTTCTAATCACTCTCTAACATCTTCTGTTGGTAGTTTACAAGTTGATGGTGAAATTGGTGTGCCACTTACAGGAGTGTCTGCAACATTTGCAACACCAACAATGTCTTATGTTGGAACTTTAGTTGGTTGGGGTAGAGATGCGTGGGGAGATAACTCTTGGGGTGAATCTCCTAATCAAGTTATTCCTTTAGTTGGAAGAGAGATAACTTCAAGTGTAGGATCTCCTACATTAGAATTTGCATATGAATTATCAGGTCAAGAAGCAACAACGAATGTTGGTAGTTTTAGTTTTGTAATTAGTCCTACGATAAGTTTAACTGGTCAAGCTGCAACTGTAAGTGTAGGAGATTTAGGATTAACATTTGGTGTTAGCACTGAACCGGTGTCAGGAATAGCAGCAACATCTAGTCTAGGAACTTTAGGTTTAGAATTTGGTCCTAGTGAAATTACAGGAGTTTCTGCAACAACTTCTGTAGGAGATTTAACTACAGGAGCTATAGAGTTATTAGATTTAACAGGTGTATCTGCTACAACAAGTGTAGGAACAATAGCACCTGCTGATGTTGTTGGATTAACAGGAGTATCTGTTACAACAAGTGTAGGAACAATAGCGCCGGTTGATATAGTGCAAGGTTTATCATTAGACCAGTTAACAGCTAGTTTAGGGATAATTGGAATACAAGCTTACGGAGACATTGACACTGGTTCAAATACATCGTATACAAGTGTTGCAACAGGGTCAAATAGTAGTTATTCTTCTGTTGCAACTGGATCAAATACAAGTTATAGTGACGCTGCATAGGAGAAAATAATTATGGCATCAACATACACACCTCTAGGAGTAGAACTCCAAGCAACTGGTGAAAACGCTGGTACGTGGGGGACGAAAACTAATACTAATTTAAGTATAATCGAACAAATTTCTGGTGGTTTTACACAACAAGCAGTTTCAGATTCTGGAGATACAGATCTTTCTGTTAGTGATGGATCAACTGGTGCAACTCTTGCACACAGAATGATTGAGTTTACAGGAACTATTTCTGCTGGAAGAAATGATACTATACCTATAGATGTTCAAACTTTTTATTTTTTAAAAAATTCTACAAGTGGCTCTCAAACTGTAACTTTTAAATATGTTTCAGGATCCGGTGATAGTGTGGCAGTAGCTAGTGGAGTAACTAAAATTGTATTTGCTTCTGCAAATGATGGTACTAATCCTGATATTATTGACATGGGTTTTGGTACAGGTGATGTAACACTTACAGGAACACAGACTTTAACAAACAAAACTTTAACTGCTCCAAAAATTGTAGATGCAGGTTTTATTGCAGATGCAAATGGAAACGAGCAAATTATATTTCAAACAACAAGTTCAGCAGTAAATGAATTAGAAGTAACTAATGCTGCAACAGGTAATCCACCAATCATAGGTGCAAGTGGAGAAACAAATGTTGATATTCATATTAAACCAAAAGGCACTGGAGAAACAAGAATTGGAACAGGGGCAGCTGCAGCTACGCTTACAACAAGTGGTGCACATGATCTTGTTTTAGATACTAATTCTGGTAGTAATTCTGGTACAATAACTATTACTGATGGGGCAAATGGTAATATAAATATAGCTCCAAATGGAACAGGACAAGCACAAGTCAGTGGAAATAAAATAGCTACTGCAGGATTAGCTGTTGCTTTTTCTTTGATTTTTGGATAAATAAACAATAGGAGAATATAAAATATGTCGGCACCAAATTTAGTAAACGTTTCAACGATAACAGCAAAGTCAGTTCAAGCGACTTTGAATACAACTCTAACAACAGAAATTCTTGCAAACGCAGGATCTTCAGGAAAAGTTTTTAAAGTAAACAATATTATTATAGCAAATATTGATGGTTCAAGTGCTGTTGATATTTCTGTAGCAATTACAAAATCAGGTGGGTCACCTATTATGATCGCAAGTACAATTTCTGTACCAGCTGATGCAACATTAGTCGTAGTTGATAAGAATACTGCAATATACCTTGAAGAAGGAGATAATATAGAAGCAGGCGCAGGAGCAAACTCTGACGCTACTATTACTATCAATTATGAGGAATTAAGTTAAGGAGGGTCATAGATAGTGGCACACTTTGCTGAATTAGATTCCAATAATAAAGTTTTAAGAGTTATCGTTATTAGTAATGATGACGTAAATGCAAACGGTGGAGATCAATCTACAGGTGCAGAAACTTTTGTAACAAATTTAGCAGGACTTACATCTGCTGAAGAGTCACCTACAAATGATGCAGGTGTTTCTTGGAAACAATGTTCATACAATAAAAATTTTAGAAAATACTATCCCAGCGGTGGTGGACTTTGGAATTACGATCCAACGTTAGATATGTTTTATCATAATCAACCTCACCCTGGTTGGACTAGAGATGAAAATGGTGATTGGGAATCACCTGTTTCAAGACCAACAGAAACTTCAGGAAAAACCTGTGTATGGGATGAGTCAAATAATAAATGGAAAGGTATTGATTTAAATGATGCTTCAGAGTATCTTTGGAACAATGATACTAATTCATGGGATGCAATTTAGGAGAATAATATGGCAAATGGCGGAATAATAGGACCAGTAATATCACCTGATGCTTTTACACAATCAGAACAAATTACTACTTTTAATTCTACAGGAATTTTTACAAAACAAACTTATACTAATCAAGTTGATGTTTTGTTAGTTGCTGGTGGTGGAGCAGGAACTGCTCACTTTTCAGCAGGTGCTGGTGCAGGAGGAGTTAGAGAAATTGCTGATCATCCGTGTGCTGATTCAAGTCTTACAGTAACCGTAGGAGGTGGAGCAACAGGAAGTGGAGGATCACCTTCACCATTCCCCCCTGCAACAACTGCAGGTAATTCAACTTTTGCAACATCATCATCCCCTATTTCATCTACAGGTGGAGGAAACACAGGACAACCTGGTGGATGTGGAGGAGGATCGGGTACTAATGATCCCGGTGCTGCTGGAAATGCTGGAGGATACAATCCAGTAGAAGGTTTTGCTGGAGGAACAGGATCACCAGGAAATAATCCAGGAGCTAGAGGCGGCGGTGGTGGAGCCGGCGCAGTTGGTGGAAATTCATCAGGTTCTACAGGAGGATCTGGAGGAGCTGGAAAATCTACAACAACAGGTTCACCAACAAGTTCACCTTCACCTACTACATTTGCAGGTGGTGGCGGTGGCGGCACAGGAATTGGAAGTGCTGGATCAGGAGTAAATGGTGGTGGAAATGGTTCATCAGGAAATGGTGGATCTGACGCATCAAGCGCATCTGCAAATACAGGCGGAGGCGGAGGCGGTGCAACCGGCGGTCACTCAACTATGGTAAGATTTCCAGCTGGTGGAAACGGTGGAAGTGGTAAAGTTATTGTTAAAGAAAAAGCAGTATCAGGCGTAGCAAATACTTCAGGTGTTTGGTCTATTATGGACGTTTTAACTCAAGAAAAAAATAGTAATTGGAATTAATTAAATTTGTGATATAGTTTCTCTAGAATGATTATAGAGGATTTTATCGGCACGTTTCCAGAAACTTTTACATCTGATGAATGTAAAAAGTATATTGATTACTTTAATAAATTAGATGAGTTAGGTATTGCTTGGAGTAGAACAGAAGAGTCTCACATAAAGAAAGATAAAGCAGTTGGAGTTTTAAAACTTCAACATGATGGACCAGATATAAAAGAAGTAGACGCTAGATATATTATTAATCCTATACTTCAAAAGTTAATGGAAAACTACAAACGTTATATGCAAAAATATTCTATATTAAATGATTTTGGTAAACATGCTATTTATGATTTTAAAATTCAAAAAACATCACCGGGAGAGGGTTATCATGTTTGGCACTGTGAACATGGAGATAAAATATGTAGAGACAGAATAGTTGCATTTACTGTTTTCTTAAATACTATTCAAGAAGGTGGAGAAACTGAATTTTTATACGTTAAAAAAAGAGTGCCAGCAGTAGAAGGTACCATGGTTATTTGGCCTGCAGGATTTACACATTGTCATAGAGGAAACCCACCGTTAGATCGAGACAAATATATTTTGACTGGTTGGTTAGAATTAGGTGTTTAAATGTTATTAGAAAATTATTATTATTATTATCCTGGAGCGTTAGGAGATAGATTTTGTAATACAGTAATTGACTATGCTCTTTCTCAAAAAGAAGAAAAAGCTATAACATCAGATGAAAACAAAAATATATCAAATTACATACGTCAATCTAATTTAGTGTGGTTAAAAGATAAATGGATTTATAGACAAATACACTCTTATCTACATGATGCAAATGCAGGGGCTAATTGGAATTACCAATGGGATCAAACAGAAGCTGTTCAATTTACTATTTATAAACCAGGTCAATATTATGATTGGCATTGCGATATGGGTAAAAGAGCTAATAATCGTGGTAAAGTTAGAAAACTATCTGCTGTAATTAATATCAGTGATCCTAAAGATTATATTGGAGGAGAATTAGAATTTGATTTTAGAGACGGGTCCTCTCCTCTTATATGTAAAGAAATAAAACCTAAAGGATCCATAGTTGTGTTTCCTGGTTTTGTTTATCACAGAGTTAAACCTGTTGTAGATGGCACAAGGTATTCATTAGTTTGTTGGGCACAAGGTAATCCATGGAGATAGTAACTGCATTTCCAACACCAATCTTAATCAAAGATGGTTATGATAAAAATAAACTTAATGAGTATGAAAAGCATTTAAAACAAAATAATTTAAAAACTGAAAGAAATAATTACATGAATGTAGATTCTTCTTGGACTGAATATAATTTAATTAATGATTCTTTTTTTAATGATTTTAAAGAATTTTTAATTTCTAATATTAAATTTTTTGCAAAACAATTAGGGTTTGTTAAATTCAATACAATAGAAATATTAAACATGTGGCATAACGTTTCAAAACCAGGAGATTCTTTGTTTCCTCATATACACAAAGGTAGTTTAATTAGTGGAGCTTTTTATGTAAAAGGTGATGGTAATGAAATTACATTTCATAATAAAGAATTATTTAGTGATCTTTTTCCAAGCACAGAAATAGAAAATAAATTACATTATGATTATTGTAAATTTGAATGTAAAACAGGGCGTTTACTTTTATTTAAAAGTAACACTCTACATAGTACAGAATCACAAGAAACAGATGAAAAAATTGTAATATCTTTTAATGCGATATGGAAATAAAAAATATAACAATAGTCGGAGGAGGTTCTGCTGGATGGATGACAGCAGCAACTTTAATACATCAATTTCCAGATAAAAATATTACACTAATAGAATCACCAACAACTCCAACAGTAGGTGTCGGTGAAAGCACGTTAGGTCATATAAAAGGATGGATGCATCTATTAGATATTGATGAAAGTTTTATGAAAGATTGCGATGCAAGTTATAAATTAAGTATTCGTTTCGAAGATTTTTATAAAAAAGATTATGGTCATTTTCATTACCCTTTTGGTGTTCCAAATTTAGAAGGTAATAATCATTTGTTAAACGATTGGTATCTAGCTAGTTTTTATAAAAAATTACCTATTACAGATTATGCAGACTCTTTATTTCCTGGCATGAGTTTAGTTAACAATAAAAGATTATTTAAAAATCAAGATAACTCATTAGAAGGTTTTAATTTTCAAAGAGACGTAGCTTATCATTTTGATGCAACAAAGTTTGGTTTATGGTTAAAAAATAATTATTGTATTCCAAGAGGTGTTAAATATATTTCAGAAGATATTAATGATATAAAATTAAATTATGAGGGTATTGAAAGTTTAAATAATAAACACAAAGCAGATCTTTTTATAGATTGCACAGGTTTTAAATCTTTATTATTAGCAAAACAACTTAAGGAACCTTTTGATAGCTATGAAAATATATTACCAAATAACTCTGCATGGGCTACAAGACAACCATATACAGATAAAGAAAAACAAATAAATCCATATACAGATTGTAAAGCAGTTGAGAATGGTTGGATTTGGAACATACCTTTATGGTCTAGAATGGGAACTGGATATGTATACTCTGATAAATTTATATCTGATGAAGATGCATTAAAACAATTTCAAGGGCATATAGGAACTTCAGAATTAGAGTTTAGAAATATAAAAATGAGAGTAGGATTACACAAAAGACTTTGGGTTAAAAATGTTTGTGCAATTGGATTATCGGCAGGATTTATTGAGCCTTTAGAAAGTAATGGTTTATTTACTGTTCATGAATTTTTAATAAAATTAGTTAGAACATTAAAAAGAGGACACACCTCTCAATGGGACAAAGATGTGTTTAACGCTGGATGTAAAAGTATGTTTAGAGAGTTTGCAGAATTTGTATCTATGCATTATGCTTTTTCTCACAGAGAAGATACACCATATTGGAAAGCAGTTTCTGAAAGAGTTTACTGTCAAGATTTAATAGATCAAAAACCACAGTTTATAAATGGTTTTGTTTTAGCTGCTTATAATAAAATTAGAGACTATCATTTTTCTCATAACACAGGAGTGCATTGTGTTGCTACTGGTTTAAATTATTTTCCAACAGATATAGCATCTGTATTATCTGAAACTAAAATGACTCAAAAACAATTTAATAATCTTTGTAAAAATTCTTATGAACATTTGCAAAGAAAAAAACAAGAATGGCAAGAAGTTGCGTTGAAACAACCAACACTATTTCAAACATTAAAAGATATACATGAAAATTAAAAAATTAAAAATTGATTCTCCTGTATATTCGGTAATAAAGAATAAAATAAATAGTAATAATTTTCCATGGTATGAAGGAGATACACCAACAGATTATTCTCCTGAAATAAATTTTTTTTATCACGAGGTAGTAACTCGTGATGGACGTGTAAATTCTTCTTTATACGATGATTGTAAAAAACTTTTAGATGATTTAACCAAACAATTAGTTATACCGGTAAATAAAATTATAAGATGTTGTGTAAATTTTACATATAATCAACCTGTTAAAAGTTGTGATTTTCATATTGATCATGATTTTCCACACAAAACTTGCATAGTATATTTAAATACTTTAGATCATGCGCCAACATATATTTGTGATGAAAAATATGAAAAAAATAAACAAGTGGCTTTACCTGCCTCTGCTATAAAATTTTTAAAATATCAAACTATTTTACCAGAAGAAAAAACATTTATTTACTTTGATGGATTACAATATCATGCTAATGAATATCCTGATTGCGGAAAACAAAGAAAGGTGATAGTATACACATTTACATGAAGAAAGAACCATACGTTATAATTAAAGGAACTTTACCTAAAGAAGTAGCTACTCTTTGTTACGAATATATGCTCTTTAAAAGAGACGTAACATCGTATTTAATAAAAGATAAATACTTTCCACCTTTAGATCAAACTTTTGGATTTTTTGGTGATGATCAAATAGATAACGCTTTTGGTACTTATGGCGACATACTAATGGATTTATTATTACAAAAAGTAAAACCGATAGTAGAACAATTTACTGGATTAAAGTTAATAGAAACATATTCATACTCAAGACTTTATCAAACTGGAAACGAACTTAAACGTCATGTAGATAGAAAAAGTTGCGAGGTATCTGCTACGTTAAATTTAGGAGGAGATCCTTGGCCAATATTTATTGATGGATCTGGTAAAGAAAATCAACCAGGAGTTTCTTACACTTTAAATCCTGGTGATATGTTAGTTTATGATGGTTCTAAATTAGAACATTGGAGAGAGCCATTTAAAGGTAAACTATGTGGACAAGTATTTTTTCACTACAATGATTTAAACTCTAAACTATTTAAACCACATAAATATGATGGTCGAGATATGTTAGGACTGCCATCACACTATAGAAAAGATCGTCCTGATGATTAATTATTTATTTGGATATCCGATAGGTAAATATAAAATTAATCCGCATAGTTATGATAAAAAAAATTTAATAAAAAATATATACACAAATTATCATATTGATCCTTATAGAAACAAGTGGAGTAATCCTAGTATTAAAAGAACTAATTTACACATGATGTACAATGATGAAGATAACAAACAGTTTATGAAAATAAACTTTAAAGATATTTTTCCTTTGTATGACAAATCAATTAGAGAATATTTAAGTAATTTAGGTTTTACTAAAAATATAAGTTACAAATATGATTTAGTAAATTACACTGCTGGAATGAAAGATCAAGCCATGGAAATACATGATCATATACCTAATTGTAATTTTAGTTCTGTTCATTATATTCAATTTACTAAAGACCATTCTCAAACTTTGTTTCATAATCCACACCCATATGCTCAAGTTGCACAGTATTTAAAACCAGATATTACATCTTGTGTTAGTAAATCAGATTTTAAAAATTCTTTTTTATTTCAAAACTGGTCTTATGAAGCTGTAGAAGATGATTTTATAATATTTCCTGCTGAACTAAAACATGAGGTACCCAAGATAAAACCCACCAAAGTGCCTAGGATGACCGTTGTAATTAATATAACCTTGTCTTTAGAGACTACTTAATCGTTTGAAATCTACAAAAATCTGATATAAAATCAACAAATAGGATTTTAATATGCTGCAAAAAATAGGTTTCCAACCAGGTATCAATAAACAAATTTCTGAAACTGGCGCTGAAGGTCAGTGGACAGATTGCGATAATACTAGATTTCGTTATGGTATACCTGAAAAAATAGGAGGTTGGAATCAACTTGGAACTTTAAATGAAAATGAATTAACTGGCGCAGGTCGGGGATTACATCATTTTATTAATAGTCTATCTAGAAAATATGCCATTATAGGGACTAATAGAATATTGTATGCATATTCAGGAGGTGTATTTTATGATATACACCCAATTAAAAATACAACAACACTTACAAATGCATTTAGCACAACTAACGGATCACCAATCGTTACAATAACTTTTTCTTCAGCTCACAATATAAATCCTCAAGATATAATATTATTAGATAATTTTACTACAATTACTAATTCTAATTTTAGTGCCTCTGATTTTAATAACAAAAAATTTATGGTTACGTCAACGCCTACCAATACAACTCTAACAATTACAATGCCATCAAATGAGTCTGGATCTGGTGCAACAACATCAGGCGGAATAAGAATTCAACATTATTATCCTGTGGGTCCAGCAGTGCAAGCTCAAGGGTTTGGTTATGGTTTAGGTTCTTGGGGTGGTGAAGCGGCAGGTGCTATTACAACAACTCTTAACGGAGCGTTAGGTGATAATGCATTTGGTACTGGAGGATCAGGAACCTCAATTACATTAGCAAGCACGGTTAACTTTCCTGATTCCGGAACAAATTTTATTAAAGTAGGGACAGAAGAAATATCTTATACAGGTGTTTCTGGTAATAATTTAACAGGTATTACAAGAGCGGTTAGAGGAACTACAAGAGCAGCTCATAGTGATGGTGCAACTGTTACAAATACGTCTGACTTTGTTGCATGGGGAGAAGCAGCATCTGGTGACTTGGTACTAGAACCTGGTATGTGGTCATTAGATAATTTTGGTGACAAAGCAATTTGTCTTATTCATGATAGTGCTGTTTTTTCTTGGGACTCTAGTTTATCTAATGCAACAGAAACAAGAGCTACAATTATATCCGGTGCACCAACGGCATCACGTCATATGCTAGTTTCTACTCCTGACAGACACTTGGTATTTTTTGGAACAGAAACAACAATTGGTGATACATCTACACAAGACGATATGTTTATAAGGTTTTCGGACCAAGAAGATATTAACACCTATACACCAACAGCAACTAATACAGCTGGTACACAAAGACTGGCTGACGGATCACAGATCATGGGAGCTATTAGAGGTAGAGATGCAATCTATGTTTGGACTGATACAGCATTATTTACACAACGTTTTGTTGGTCAACCATTTACGTTTGCGTTTGCACAAGTTGGAACTAACTGTGGACTTGTTGGACAGAACGCATGTGTAGAAGTTGACGGTGCTGCATATTGGATGTCAGAAAATGGTTTCTTTAGATATGCTGGTAAATTAGAATCACTTCCATGTTTAGTAGAAGATTTTGTATATGACAATGTAAATTTAACATCTGGTAATCAAATGATATCTGCAGGACTAAATAACTTGTTTGGAGAAGTTATTTGGTTTTATCCAACAACAGGATCTTCTGTAGTGAATAGAATGGTTACATATAATTATTTTGATTCATCACCACAACGACCTGTGTGGACTGTTGGAAGTTTAGCTAGAACAATGTGGAGAGATTCCGCTGTATTTGGTTTACCACATGCCCTAGAATATGATGCAAGTACAGATACTTCTTTTGATGTAGTAGGTAACACTGAAGGAAGAACTACATATTATGAACATGAGACAGGAACAGATCAAAATAGAAATGGAACTATAACTGCAATTACAGCTAATATATCATCTGGGGATTATGATATTACACAACAAAGAGCAGCTACAGGACAAGCCACAGGTGTTGCAACATTTAGAGGAGATGGTGAATTTTTAATGAAAATAAAAAGATTTATACCTGACTTTATAAGTCAAACAGGGACAACTAGAGTTACATTACAATTAAAAAATTATCCAAATAGCTCACAAGCTAGTTCACCACTTGGACCATTTGATATTACATCATCTACAACTAAAGTAGATACAAGAGCTAGAGCTAGAGCTGTTTCTTTAAAAATAGAAAATACAGGAGCTAGTCAAAGTTGGAGACTAGGAACTTTTAGATTAGATGTACAACCGGATGGTAGAAGATAATGGCAAAAATAGCACAAGTAATAACTAGACCGGCAAAAGAATATGACTATACAATTGCTGAAGCACAAACAAGAGATCTTGATGCAATTGTAGAAAAACTAAACTCAACGTTTCAAGAGGAATTAAAAGATGAAATTGAAGCGTTTAACTTTTTTTTAAATTAATGGCTAATCAATATAAATTTGTAGGTACAGATAATAGCACATCAGGGAGTGCAATAAATCCTTTTGGTACAAATAATCCGTTGGTAAGTGAAACCTATGTTATTAAATCCATATTGGTTACATCGGCTGGCACACCTATTGTGACTGTTACAAACAACAGTATTACAGCTATAAAATCAGCAGCTTTAACTGCTAATGTAACAACAGAATTACTTACTCAACCTTTAGTGGTTGAAGGCGGTAATACTCTAACTGTGCTATCAAGCACCACAGATTCATTTGATGTAGCTGTTAGCTACTTAAACATTAAGAAAGAGGTAACAACATAATGCAAGAACTAAAACCAGCAAAAGTAGAAACAACGTATAGACACAAGAAAACTGGAGAGCTTTTTAAGGAAAGAAAAGACTGGGAAGCTAAAGGTTACAAAAATGAAGACATGGCTCAAGATGTAAATGTTATCATGCCAAGTCTTGATTTATTTGGAAAAACAAAATAGAATAGTAAAATGGCCATAACTAGAACTCAAATAGCAAAACAATTATTAGAACAAGGAGGACGTGTAGGTCTTCGATTTGGATCTGAAGGATATCAGGGTGGAGCTACAACTCAAGGTGGTGCTGGAAAAGGAAGAGGCGTAGAAAGAGGTGGTAATACAAATAGAGAAAAAGGGATTGTATCACGTAACCTAGGTCCAGATAAAACCACTGGTAATATTACAAACTTTCAAGATACAGGTCCAGATAGAACAAAAATTACTCCAGAACAAGAATATACTCAAAGTTTGGTAAAAGCAGGTTTTAAACCAAAAGACATAAGAAAATTTACGGGTACCCCAACTCTATTTGGTAAAATATCTCCTGTAATTAAAGGCGCTATTCAAGCAGGGTTGTTTTATACAAATCCTATGATAGGAAAATTTAAGTATAGAGATATTGTAAATACTATAGATGCTATTAACAAATCAAAAAATATTATTGAAAATCCTACTTTTTTCGACGGTCCTATGACGCTTGATGAAGTTACAACCTCTGAAGAGGATGATGATGAAAATAATCCTGAAGATATTAATTTAGGTACAGGATTAGCAGAAAAAGCTAAACAAGATATTATTACAAATAAAGAAGAAACACAAAGTGCTTTAAGCGAAGCAGAACAAGAGTTAAGAGACCAAGGACTTTTGGCCATTGGTGGTCGAGTTGGTCTTATGGAAGGCGGCATGCCTTACGAAGGTGGGATCATGGACCTTGAATCAGCAAGACAGATGTATGGTTTAGGTAAACTAGTTAAGAAAGTTACAAGATCAGTTAAGAAAATTGCAAAGTCACCAATAGGTAAAGCTGCATTGTTATATATAGGAACAGGTGGTCTTGGTAAT
>Ga0098042_1000634_pt1 | contig 13705 bp, 3 predicted proteins | sample 9_EtaG_FD_75066 | JGI IMG/M metagenome (GOLD analysis project Ga0098042, IMG submission 75066) | Marine viral communities from the Subarctic Pacific Ocean - 9_ETSP_OMZ_AT15188 metaG | ecosystem: Environmental > Aquatic > Marine > Oceanic | place: Pacific Ocean | collected 2015-01-10
AGAACCAAGAAGTTTACAGTTTCATTAGAAACAGTAACTCCCTTCTCATTCTTGTAATCAACTATGGGGATAGCAGCTCCGGACGCAGTAAATGCTGCCAAACGCTTACCAAGATTTTTAGCAGTCTTGTTGACGTCAATCTTACCCTCTTTGTTGAGTTTGACAAAGGCACCTGGGTCGCCCATCACGTCGAAAATCAACGCGGTCTTAGCATCCAAAGAATCGTAGTTGTACTTAGCTACAAATGCCGCAAACCCCGCAAGGTGCATACCTCCTTGATCCATATTGCCTTGGATACCCAAGTGCTCACGCATGCCTCTTGAAGTAAAGTCTTTCTTACCAGGGTGGAAGTGATTTAGCTTACCCAAGGTAGCAGCATCTCCCTGACCTGTAGACTCCTCCCATACAGTGCCTTTGGTTACTTCCAACGCATCTTGCAAATCAGCGTCCATAGCAGTCTCAAATACACGCACTCCCTCGGCGAGCACCATACGGCGGAACTCAGAAGGTTTGATTTTATTGTCAGCCATCTGCTGAGCCAAGCCGTTCAAAGCAGGCATTGTGACAAAGCCTACAGCTGTACGCTGTGCTGCTGTCATACCCTCTGTATTAGCTGCAGCAATACGTACTATACGATCTGCCTCACGATTCAGACCTTGAGCCATAGAAGACTGAGCAAAAGCCGCTCCTACATCTGGTACAAAATCACGGAATTGCAACTTGCGCCACGGCTTGTTTGCAATGTCTGGATTTACGACCAACCCTATTTCACGTGCAGTTTTTGCCGGCACTTGTAGGATAGGCATAGTTTTCTTGTCTGCCAGTGTAGGCATAAGAAACTTGCTTATCATGGGCTTATCCGCACCCATATCACCATACCTGTACTCATTGCGATTAGCATACAGACCCAGCTCGGTAATAAGACTATCTCCCGGCTCCATACCGTGGAAGTTTCTTACCCTGCCCTTATCTGATTTGATACCGTCGAGGTAAGACAATCCAATCACGCCCTGATCCTCTGCATTGAGTTTGCGGACACGACTACCTAGAAGAGTATTGCCAGGCTCTTTCTGAACCTTACGCAGCATCTGGTGCAACAACTTAGGTGCACCAAACTGGTGACGAATTTTGTTATCGCCATCCTTACTACTGTTCTGGATAAAGTTCTCGCGGTAGTCAGCCAGTGCTACAAAGAACTCAACAAAGTTTTTGCCTACTTTATTTTGCGGGTCAGCGCTATCACCCCTATCACTAAGCAACTGCTCAATACTTACGTTACCTGCAGCAATGGACCGTACAGAATACTTAAACCGGCCAAAGCCACCTGTACCGCTATTTGCATTAGATAGCGCGACTTCGATACCCTGAAAGATTTTACGGTTCTTAGAGTCACGTGTTTCGTTTTGCGAAGTCAGTGCCTGCACGGGTACTTCAATACCCAGCTGCTCTCTCAACAGCTTCTGCAATGCCATAGCTTGATCTGGTTTGGGCACACGGGTAATAGCATCAATTTCTCGTGACAGCTCTGCAAATTTTTGTTTTTGAGGCTGCCCATTAATATCGAAGAAGCCACGTTGTTGCAAGATTGAACGGATGTCATTCTTGACGTGCTCTCGCATATTGCGACTGTTGCTATTCCAAATCTTAATTTCTGGTGAGCGGCTTTGCATAAAGTCATCCGTGCTTTCACGTCCTGGGACAATTTGCACGGTGTCAAACGTTGTAGACTCTTTTACTGCAAATGACACGAATTGATTTCGCATCATATCCTGCACACCCAGTGCCCGCTGCTGAATTTTTTTATCTTCCCGTACAGATGGTGGCAGCGATTCGAGTGCACTAGTATCTGTGAGTGCATCCAGTACAGTTGCAAACTCTGGATACGTACCTACATATTCACGCAGTCTTGCTTCTACTGCACTATACTTTGCAGTTACCCCAGCCAACACTGCATTCATCTTACCACTAAGATCTTTGGTGCTCATAAAACGAGGACCGGCAAGTCCAACCCCTTTAGGGTTTTTCGGAGAGTGTTGCAAGCTCATAATGAGCATCTTCAACTCCATACGCATCGTTGACTTTGGGTCTACACCAAATGCATAGTTCTCATCAAACGTCGCCATTGGATTTTCGTGCATCTCTTTGTCATCCTGCTCATTCTCTTGCAGGGCAGACTGAGTTTGACCGAGTTGCTCCATAGCGTCTTGTACAGACCCTTTGCGTAGCTGTATGATACCTTGGGACTGTTGCAGCATTTCAACCATAGACAGGTCAACCAAACGGTCAAAGTTCTTTGGGTCGAGATACGCTTTATGTGCCTCTACCAAAAGCTTAGTTGTCTGATTCTGAGGACGGGACTCCAGATTAGCTAACTGAGCTTCCAACTGTGCACGCATCGTACGACGCAGATAGTCTGCACTGACATTCTTATAACGGTCAACAGTACGGATATGCGTAACGAATGCCCGCGACATGATCCCTGCACCAAAGTTGACACCATCACGTAGTTGACGACTTGTCAAGCCCGGCACATCATACATGACACCCGCTCTATCCATAGGATTAGTAGCATCAGCATCCAGCAGGTATGAGGGAGCAAGGTCATTCCCCAAGTCCAGGTTGCTCAAATCAATACGATCGAGGGCACTTGTATCAACAAACAAGTCCCCAGTTTCTGTTTGAGTCACCTGTGACTCTGGTGTACGTGAGCGCACCTCGCCAGTAGGAATCGGGGTCTTTTGTTGTACGGTAATCTCAAACCTATCAGGCAACAAATTGTATTGCTTACCATTGACTACCAAAGGCATGCGATTGCTAAACGAGCCGTACTCTGCAATCATATCCTTAGACATCATACCAGTATAGTTGCCTTTACCATCCGCCACCGGTACAACTCGATTGTCCTTGACAACATTCATTGTAGCCGCAGACAGGTGGTTGCGAACAAAGCTGGTCTGCGTATTACCCGATTCATCAAAGCTTTCCTGGGTTTCAATCTTCCCCGCATTTTGCTGTACGGCATTGATGCTTATCATAGGTGTATTACCAATAGGGCTGATATAGAAAAATGGTCCAGCTTTTTTGCCCTGGTTGATAGCACTTCGCAGTTTCTTTATCTGAGCTTTTTTCGTGTTTGAACGAATCATACGCCGAAACGACTCTAATACTTGAGCCAGCAACTCATCACCTTTGAGAGATGAGTCAATCCCTCGTGCTTCAAAAAACGACTTGAGCAAGCTGATCTGCTCTGGCGCCATTTCATTCTCATTTGTAACAAACTGGTTGTACGCAGCAACTGTATCTAAAATCTGTTGTGCTCGCTTTTGTCCAAACTCTTCTAGTTGCACTGTATGCCATGCTGACTCTCCCACACTATCGGTAGTAGAGATGTATGTATTACCAGCAAACCGTGCATCCGCATTAGGATTACCCTTCAGTGGCTTAGCATCCGGATCAAGGAAGCTGATAAGAATGCCGTCACTATTTGTAACCGCATAACCAGTAATACTTGACATACTGGGCAACACCTCACGAATACGACGATTTACTTTATCATTTACCACAACAGGTACACCATCCTCGTTTTTAACAACCAGCTCGCCACCTCGAAAATTCATCCCAGCTCCTGTAGTTGGGTCAATAGCACTGGTAGTAACCACGTCAATCGGGCCATTGGTTGTACGCAGCATATTTGCAATGGACTCACCAACATATCGCCCATTCCTAGGGTCAAGACTTACTGTATCTAGAACAATACCATCAGTAGTCTGCACCTCTACGCCTCTACCAGTCTCCGTCAGTCGCAGCTTTGTACCAACGGGCATACCCTTCAGTACACGTGCTACTCTGTCTTGGTTTTGTGCAGGTACCAGCTCGCCATTAGGCCTATCTCCTTTGGTTTTAGGATTTGTCAGATTCAGTACAATTTTGCCCACTGATGATCGGGCCGGTTCTTGTGTTGCTACCGGCTGATTATCTTCAGTTGGAACACGTGCCTGCAAGTCTGTCCCTGCAGGAGGAGCATCGACATCAGGTACAGTTGGGTCCAGTGTTTGCCCCGGAGGTGTAGGATCAGGAAAACCAAAGTTATCCACATCCGCTTGTGAAGGAACTGCAAACGATCCACTACCGTCATCAGCAGGGGGCTGACCAGTTACGTCATCTTCAGGGACCGCTTGTGTCTTCTCTGCTCTCGATTCAATATCTTCTTCTCGCGCAGCATCTAACTGCTTTTTAGCCTGACGTTCATTGGGGTCCATCTTAGCAAGTGCCTCGATAGAACCAATCATACTAGCCTCAAAGCGCTGTACACCACCAGGGCTGATAAAGTCATTGTACGCCTTAATGAGAGCGAAACGATCTGCAGCTACACCACGTAAGTCATCAGCAAGTTGTTCCAGGTCTTTTTCCCTAAACTCAACCCCTGCGTTTTGATCACTGATTGCATTGTGCAATGTTGCCAAGTCCCCCAGAAAGCTTTCATTGAAATCATACTTATTACGATTGACATTCTGGGCAGTAGCCATAGTGTCCATCATATTCTGCATGTATTCAAGGTTCTCCTGCTGTTCTTGCTGCAAGGCTTCTACCTCCCGCTGACGACGTTCTGCTTTTTCAGGATCGACATTCTTGATTAGCTTTCTATCAAGCTTTGTCTGCAGCTGCTTGTCAATATCCTTATTGCGGTTAATACGCGTAAGAATTTCGCCAAGCTGAGCGTCTGTCATATCTAGGTCAGCCTGTGCCCGAACCAAGTCCAGCACCTGTCCGCCATTCATACCTGCGATAAGCTCTGCCATCTCTTCAGCAATAGCTTTCTCACGAGTGTCCTTCTCCTTTGCCATGTAGACCATGTGGGCTACACCGGTATGGATATCCGGGTCTTCACCTCGATACACGTCACCAGCAATCTCATACGCATCACGAGCACGCTCCATGCGAGCTTTGTGACTCTCGATGATTTGAGATTTACGAGCTTCAACCTCTACATCGGTCATATTCTTACCCGCTTCACCATACATCTCACGGAACTCATCGTTAGACATTTCGTCCATGACTTGTTGCGCTTCACCAATTGCCTGGTCAAAACGACCCGTAGTCACCTTAGCTGCAGCATGTGAAAAGATCTGTTCGCTTTCAATGTCCTTTGCATCCTTAAATCGGCCCTCTTGGATGGCGATGTCCTGCTCTGCTTGCAAAACATTCTGCCTATGAAAGTTTTGAATCTCTTGAGTAAGGATACCATTGACATCCCCAGACTTTTCATTTAAGTCTACAATGGCCTGCATGCGCCGGTCTTCTGATATCAACGCACGACGCTGGTCAGCATAGCCTCCCATCATCTGCCACTGGTACTTAGGCTTACCGTTCTTGACCTCTGCCTCAGTATTACGGCTACGTGCATACATAGGTACACCAGTAAAGGCAAGCAGCATACCGATACCAATCTCCTTAAAGCCATCTTTGGTAGTGTAGCTACCCTTCAGTCCCTCCAAGAAGCTATCAGTAAACTTTACCGTTTGGTCTACACCTTTTGGGTCATACCGTTTTGCGATATAGTCCTCCGTAGACCGGCTAATAGCCCCCTGGCCCCCTTCCTCAACAAAGCCCTCATACAACGCATTTTTCATATTGCGAGCCGTAACACGCCCAGTTTGACCTGTGCGTCCTACAATACGACCAAAGGTGTTGCCACGCGAAGCATCAACCAGTTTAGGCAGAGCACCTTCAGGTACTCCAAGATTTTTTGCCAAACGAGTACGTGCCTTAGCTGTCAACTTACTGGTGTCAATAAACTTACCAGTACGCATACCACGGCGCAATCCTACACCAAACAGCTTCGGGAACATGAGCATGTTAGATGCACCAACCAAAGCCATATTAGTACCAAAGACGCCATCAGCATATCCACTGATTTGTTCTCTGAAACCATCAGCCATTTCTTCAGTAAATGTGCCTTCGCCAAAAAGCTCTTCGTGCTGACGCTTTTGATTCTCAACAGAAGCATTGAGCATGTGACGAGCTTCCATACCGGACTCCATCGATGCACCAGTAATTAACTGACGAGATACCCGTGCAGCTGCCTGCATAGCCATGGGGTTCCGAGCTGTAGCTGCAGCTGTTTGTAGTGCAGAAGTAGCACCTTCACGTGTAGCTCTTGCTCCTAATGCCCGAGCGCCACGCAAGGCATCATCTACCAGATTACCTGCCACAAGAGACTTACCCCCTTGCAAGGCTTTTTGTGCTAGACGTGTACCACGAGCTACAAGACCAGCAGTTGCTGCAGCTTGAGCAGGTGCAGCCCCGCCAAATGTCGCAGCAGTCAATGCACTAAAAGCTAGCTCTGTAGCAATAGCACCCATGACAAAGCTGGCACCACCAAACAGGTCATCAAATACAAAGTTGGCTGCCTTTTGCACACCACTTTGATCACCTCCGCGCTTAATTTCATAAAACTCGTCTAAGGCTTCAGCACCACGGTCAAGAGTATTTGCTACACTGTTATCATACAGCTTTGTCAAATCTCCATTCGCAATAGCACTAGGCACACCATATAGTAATGATGCAAAACCTTGAGCAACATTCAAGCTTGTATCAGTAACAAGCTGTGTAACACCGTTTTTCATCTTGTTAACCACACCCTGCGCTTCTTCACTACGCTTGGCTGTGTCTTCAAGACCAGTGTACACGAAATTTTGCTCCAGACCTTCTACCCCATTAAGGACACCAGAAAGCATACTGCCTTCTGATACCCTGCGGCGGCGGGTCTCGTACTTATCTAGGTCAACTCCCAGATTTGTACTAAACGGATTTTGAAATGTGAAATTGCCGTCTTCTCCTTTGACTAAGCTCGACTCAAATACACCCAGGTCGGGTAGTGATGAATCTTCAGGTGTTTGTTCTGGCTCTTCAACCGACGGATCTTCTCCCGTTTCAACGGGGTTTGGTTGACCTTCAAGAGCTTTGCGGATATCTGCGGAAGAAGCTGAACTCAGATCGCCCAAGTTCACCAACTCGTTGTTTTCCTCTGCCATAGGATAATATATTATTGATTAATCAGTGCAACACCAAGGTAGTTTCGTAAATCGTCGTAAGCGCGCTCACCAGCAAATTTAATATGCGCTCCCTGCTTCATTTTAGGATTGCCGTCTGCATCATACAAGCCATAGCCATCAGACAAACGACGGATAACTAAGCCTGTTTCACTTGTAACAGGTTCTTGACTACCTGACAGATTCCATTGATTGACCTTGTAGTCAATGACATTAAAGATTCCGTCAGCTGCAGTACCTATTGTAGAAGAATTAGCATAATTCTTAAGCTGGTAGCGAATACCGTAAGTGGATTGCGCAAGGGTTGCCAAGTCCGGTTCTGGCACTTCATAGTAACCAATACCCTGCACACCGTCTTTACCACTCTTATCGTTGTATTGAATCTCAACCAGCGGACGACCATTTGGTCCAAGTTGTGTAGTCAAGTTCGAGCCTATAATTTGATTGGTCTGCAATGACTGACCTCTGTTAAAGCTTTCTTTTCCGCCACTGGCATCTGGATACAGAAGAATTTCCGGGTCACGGCTTACAAATCCAGTCAATTGATCATCCAAGAAGCTGCCATCCACACGGTCATCGATTACTGAGATAGTCGAATCGGCAGCATCTGTACCATCAGTCAAGGAGATATTCGCAAGACCCGTAGTCATCGGTGCTACACCTTCTAGCTTTTTCATATCTCCTTTAAGAGCAGTTGTGTCCTGTTTTGTCTTGATGTACCGGATACCTGCATCTTTTAAGAAAGAATTCATTTGTGAAACGACATCGACAAGCTGCTGCTGGTTTGTTAGCCTATCGTGAGGTACACCAAACATCTGATTAGACATCTCGTTAAGGTGAACTCGACCCTCAGGTGTCTTTGTGTAATCCGCAAAAGCTGCCTGACTGTTTATGAACTGATCCAAGGCTGCCTCATTTGCAACGATGTCCACATTTCTCATAAAGACATCATCAGCACCCTTTAGGTAGTCTGGACGTTTTGCTGCAAATCCACGGAAGTCTTGTATGCCAGCTGCAGTATTTGTAACAAAGTTGTTTGGGTTATCGCCACTTGACACAACATTTTCTAAACCATGTTGTGCCGCAAGCTGCATCTGAATGTTATTGTACTTTTTCGCGTTCTCTGATGTGCGCTGAATACCAATGTACCCCGCGTCATTGTTGATGTCTCTTGCAATCTCTTTGATTTGATTGGCATAACCTGGCAAGTTTCTTTCTTTCTGTGCCATATCCATAATCCCCTCTACCTTACCAAACAAGTCTTGTAAGTATGGACGGTCACCGGGCACTGCATCTTTTAAATTTTCACGCAAAGTTTTTTGCACCCCAAGAGCTTCTGCTTCTGCACGCAAAGCTGTACGATCCAAACGATCGTAGTAACGCCCTACAGCCTCTGTGGGAATACCAACCATAGAAGGGCGGTACTCTACAAAATTTAATGATTTAGGTAGAAAGTCTGACATTACTTTTAGTCTTGGTTAGGGAATGTAGTATCGTACTGCCGCCCCAAGCCCTCAAGTTGTGCTGCTAAGTTAGGCTGATATACGTTCTTCAGATAGTCTTGTGCAGTCGCGCTTAAGACATTAAGTGGCTGCTGCTTGATTGATGCATCAAGCATTGCCTTTTGGTTGTTGAACTGCGTCAAGTCATTCTGATAGTTAGTGCGTATAGCATCTTGTGCCATACGCGCCTGTTGAGCCATAGCATCGTATCGTGCACGAGCTTGTTGCATAGCTTCATTATCCATACCACGCAGACGTTGCTCTTGACGCAACCGTTGTGCCAACAGGCCTTGACGTGCAGCTGCTGCTTGAGGGCCTTGCACACCGTCCATACGTGACATAGCCTGTGTAGAGTCCCGCACATCTTGCAGCTGCTGACCCAGATTGCTTTCGTAGTTAAATGCTGGGATATCGCTAATAATTGGACGCTGAGGCGCTTGCATTTGATTTAGTGCCCGTCGTTGGATACCCACACTTGCAGCACTTGCCATAGCCGGGATTGCAGCTAACAACCCAGGGCCTTTCATATTAAACCCTGTCTGAGTTGGTTGCGCATCCACTTTTACAGGCGAAGTGACTGGTGTCGTTGTTGGCTCATCTGTGCCAGTGCCAGCATCAACATCAATTGTATCCGGTATGCCATCGCCATCGCTATCTGGTACAGCAGGGGTAGGAGTAGGCGTTGTAACTGGAGTTGTAGGAGCAGTTGTAGGAGCAGTTGTTGCCGGCGGAATAATTTCTGGTTGGACGAACTGTACTTGAGGTACAGTATCCGGAGTATTCAAAGCGGATTCTGTTGGCGAGTTCATCAACAAGCCCGTACCAGCTACTGCAGCCGGTATTCTATTGCCAGTATTGCTTAAGAACCCGGTACTGCCAAAATTGTATGGCTCACGTGGAGCGTTGTATCGACGATTAAATGCAGCAAGCTCATCATCGGCTACTCCTGCACGCCCTCTTGCATTTAGTCGACGTGCATTATCTGCTTGTTGGTTGCGCAGAGCTACCGCATCATTACTTTTAGCAGTATCCGCTTTTGCACGCGCTTTTTGAGCTGCGTTTTGATTGGCTTTTGTAGGCTTGGCAGCAGCTTTAGCTTCTGCTTGAACGGCTTTTGCTTCTGCTTTAGCGGCAGTGTTTTTAAACGCACCACGATTTATTTGCGTTGTATCAAATGCATCATCGGCTACACGTGCCGCATCCCCTAAATCATCTGCAGTATTAATTAAACCACGTCTTGCATTTAGATAAGAACCGAATGATCCTGGAAAATCTGATGGCCTACCTCTAAAGATATTGCGAATCATCGTCGGACTTTCGAAGATTGCTGGAGATAGCTCAATACCCAGCATAGCAAAATACTCAGCCTTTTGCAGCCCTGTAAGATTTGGATTATTAGCAACCTGAAAGGCGTTCTGTTTTGGCGCATTAGGATCATCAAATGGAGTCCTAACACCAGTAGCATCTGCTAGACCTTTTGTAACACCTGCAGCAGTGGTTAAAGCACCGAGTCTACTTGCTGCAGTTGCACCAGGTCCTACAACCTGATTGCTCAAGAACTGACGACCAACTTGTCCAAGTGCTGTTCCAAATGGACTTCCAGCAAGCGATGAACCAGCAGCTGCAATTGTAGGCAGTCCTGCTACACCTAAAGAACCTACTGTTAGAGGCAACAAAAAGTCTTCTGCAAATTGGTTACGTGCAGAGTTGATTGCGTCTGACATCTCAATGCCTCTGCGTTGAAAGTCTTCACCCCCCGCATTGAAATTATCGTAGTTAATCTTAGCCTGCATCCCAGTGAAAATGGGACGGCCTTGTGCATCACGTGGTACCTCAGCTTCTGATACTGCAGTCGGCAGCATGGTAGCTGCGTTAGGTGTAAACGTGCCCTCTTCACCAGGTGCACCAGGCTGGTATGCGAGTGCTTGGTCTGGAAACTCTTTTGTTGCTTCTGTCAACAACTCTGCATATCGCTCTCGAGAAATACCTGTTGCCTCGCTCCAACCGATAGCATCACCTGTTTTGTCTTTTTCCGTAGATGGCGGTGGGCCGGCAATCAGCTCATTCCTCGTATCAATATAGTTTCGTGCAACACGTCGGATGTTAGCATCAAAAGCAGCACGGTTTGGGATGTCAACATAGTCACCACCAATAGCAGTCTGCAATACATCTGTAGAAAGATTGTTACGCTGCAAAAACTGCAAAACCTTTGGATCTTCCAAAGTCTTTTCGAAAAGAATGTCATCGTTAAGCTCAGGCGGAATGTCAGCCCGTGGTGGTTCTGCAGCAGGTTCTGCTGGTGCGCTAGCTGTACTAGCAGTAGGTGCATTTTGTGTAACTGGGCTATTAAAAATATCAGAGTATGTGGTTGTGTCTCGATTGACATCAATTTGTGGGACACTAGTAGTAAACTTTTCTGCTGCCCCACTTTCGCGAGCTTGACGTACTAAAGCGTCATTAGTATACACACTTGCAGCTTCTGAGTCTAGCAACCCTGCATTTTCTAATGCTACAAAAGCCTGAGGACTTTCGACACGAGAAATAGCAGTTGCCCATTTATTTATATCAATATCTTTAATTGGAGTATTTGGAGTTGCTCCAGTACCAGAAGTAATTTTAGTTATATATCCCGCAGTATCATTCTCATACTTCGGGGCATACTTACCCATAGCCTCAGATAAAGTCATATCTCCACTTGTACCAGGAGTAAGACCTTTTTGATATCGGGTTAGTTGACGAGTCAGTGCATTCCACCCATCTTCAAGAGTAGCAAAAGTTGCAAACCGCTCATCAGACAACTTCCCTAACTCCCCTTTACCAGATTCTAAAGCACCAGGGTTATATTGACGAAGACCAACTTCAAAACCACTTTTACTTGCGGGAACAGTTTCGCCTCCTGCAACCATCTGAGCCATAGGCATTGCATTAGGGTCAACCTGCATACGCATCTCTTCGTTCTTACCCTGCAACAAAGCAAGAGCCTCGCGCCCCTTCTTAAGATTACGACGCGCAGTATTGCTCATAGGACCAACAGGAAACGACCGCAAAGTCTCTTCCTGTTTTGCTATGAATTTTGCAAGCGTTTGCGCTACCTCAGCTGGAGTTTGTTTCTTCTTGCTCATGTGATCATAGATAGAATTTCGGACGGGTCAAAGCGCATCTCCTTCGCATCGCTAAATACGTAAGGGCTATCATTGTATGTCCCGGTGTTGTCTACAAATGGCTCTGTTGCACCACGTGTAGGAATGCCACCATGCTTATGACTTGGTCCCTTCGCACGGTACAAGTTGTTACTAACCTGCTTGTACTTACCCTGTCCAACAGCAACAGGCGGATCATTTGGCGAGGCAAGAATGACTTCACTCTTTTCAGTTTCGTAGTCTACTGGACCTCCTTGCTCAAACTCGTTCATCGCATACGATGGCTTGAAGTTGCCTCCAGTACCCACGTTAACACCCTTATCAAAAGTTGCAATAGGGTGAGCTATATGTTCTGCGGTATGAGCTGTCTTCAGAGCTTGTGCGCCGCGTGACACCCCTGCAGCCTCATTTGCCAACGTAAGTGCTATAGGAGCAGTTCCTGGACGTGTTGAATTTAATGCTTGCAGCTGTTTAGCTACAACAGCAGCATCCGCACTGGCACCTGCAGCAGGAATCATACCTGCAACACTTAGCCCTGACAAACCTGCATACATACCAGCATGCGGCAAATCACCTTTCATGCCGCTATAAATACCGCGAGCACCATACCCTAAAGCGTTTGCAGCGACAGCCACCTGACTAATTACGGGCAGTTCACTTGTCTGAAGCACTCCAAGACCTAACTGGGCTGTATCCATCATTACTCCAGGATCATTAAAAGCATCCCTAACCGGTTGAAAGCTTTCATCTTCTTGACGAAGAGCAGCATTTTGTTCATTTATAGATCGCTGTGAATCAGTGTAGCTAGTCAACCTGTCATTACGCTCAGGCATATTTGCTACAGCAGCAGCAAGCTCTGGATTTAGATTAGCATACTGCGCGTACTGTTCCATACCAGGCATAACAGCTGGCGGTTCGGTAGGGCCACCCGTATAGAACCTATCTACCGGACCACCATGACGATGGTAGAGTCCTCCCCCAACACCTTCTTGGCTATATGTCTGAAGCACTTGGTCAGAAAAAGATTGAGCAGCTGCCATTTCATTAGCAATTCGCTCTTCACGAGCTTCCTCTTGAGCAAGTTCAAACTCATCTTTTTCTTTCTTGTGTTTGAAGAGTGATGCTCCGAGTCCCAAAGCTGCCCCTGCTGCCATACCTACAGGACCTAAAGACATTGCAAGAGGATTTGTTGCACCCTTTATCAAGGCTCCTGCTCCCTCCCCCAGACCATATTTTGCACCAGGATCACTTGCTCTCTTGTCCAGTCCCGTAACAAACTCACCTACTGCTTGTCCGCCAGCACTGATAGCAGATGCCTTTGCATCGTCCCCAAGAAGTTCTGCTAGTTTACCTGGCACTTGCCCTGGTGCACCTTGACCCATATTTGCCTGTGCATACAACTGGTCAAGACTCAATGGAGCTTGAGGCATATTATAGTCAAGACCCGGCGCAGTAAGTCCTCCAAGCACAAAGCCTCTGTCTTCGGCAGACCTCTGTTCAAAGTCATACAAGCCTTGTGCAAATTGAGGCAAACCCAAACGAAGTTTTTCTTTATTTAAGCTGTAGTTAGTTTCAGCTTTTTGTTCGTCCGTCATAGGCTCAAGCACACGACCCTGCGCTGCATTGGTATACTCCATCAAGGCTTGTGTGCCGACATCCATATTACCGTCACGACTTGCACCAGGCATACTGTGCCGGTCCAGAATACCAAGCAAAGCATTTACAGGAGTTGCAGGTCCACCGTAAAATCGTTTGTTAGCAGCTGGCTCTGTGGTGAAGTTCTTAGGGCGCTTCTTTGCTTTGGGCTGTTTCCGCTTAGTTCCGTCTGGTCCGGCTCCGTCGAGAAGCAGATCAGTCAGATTACGTCGTTCGCACCGATGTCCATTAAACTTTTTCATTAGCACTTCCAACGGCGGCGAGCTTGCCTGATTCTTGAATTCGGGTTGTTACGAGTCTTTGCACTAGACCGCTTGAGTTGACCTAATGACCGTGCGCAATACGATTTACGACG